>JADHEF010000135.1_pt1 | contig 86795 bp, 59 predicted proteins | sample 8952391 | NCBI WGS metagenome assembly JADHEF01 (sample SAMN16124439, study PRJNA663245) | bioreactor sludge metagenome | isolation source: sludge (nitrite) | place: India:Bengaluru | collected 2019-02-28
GCCGGGGTGACGGCGGCCGTGGTGGTGGGGGAACCCATCGTAGGCCGTGCGGTTAACACCCGCCGGCAGGAGAGTCGAGTTGGTTTTTGCTCCCGCGCTCCTGTCAGACCCCCGACCTTGGCTTGGTCGCGGAACCGGACTCGACCGAGTCAGGATGCCAGACTCGACCGAGTCAGGGTGCCAGACTCGACCGAGTCAGGGTGCCAGACTAACCGAGTCAGGGTGCCAGACTAACCGAGTCAGGGAGCCAGACTAACTTGGTCTCGGGTACTGACTGGTCTTCGGTGGACAACAACAGTGCCTTTGTCGGCCTCCGACACCGGTTATGTCGGCTCCCGACACCGGTTATGTCGGCACCCGACACTGGTTATGTCGGCGTCCGACACTGGCTTTGTCGGAAGGCGACAAAGGGCTTGTTGGCACCCGGCAAGCGGGTTCGGGGAGGGCGCCAAGCGGCTTGTTGACTGTCACCAAAGGGTTTGTCGGATTTCGGTGGGGGTGGTGGCCGGGCGGGGCACCGGGCACTGGCCCCGCCGTCCCCCATATCCGCCCTTGATTCGCCCCGGGTCGCGTGTCCACGATGCTTCTGGTTCCGCGAAAAACCAAGGCGTTTTCCCCTCTTGAAAACCTACTATCTCCCCTTGGCGGGCCTGCTGGCATTGCCGCTCCAGCCGCTGGCCCGTCCCATCGAGTTTGCCGGGCGCGACGTCCCGGTGGTGGTTGCAGACGATTCGGTCGTGTCGGGCACCTCCGCGCGCGGCTGGGCCCCGGCCGCGGTGGATCCCCTGCAGGTCGCGTTCACCCTGACGGCCGGCCAGGTCGGGCGGCCCTACGGGCTGCTCGTTCCCTATGGCGCGGCGACGGCGCGGGTGGCCGAGAAGACGCTGGATTGCGACGCGCCCGCTGTTTCTTTCAACGGGCGCAAACTGGACATAGACCCCCTGTTTCGCAAGGACGGCACACTATATTATGTGCCCTCCGGCTACCTGCGGGAGGGCGGGAACACGCTGGCCGTGTCGCGCCCCGCGGCCGACGCCGGTTCGGCGTGGACGGGCACGGCCCTTTTCACGCTCGACGGCTCCACCGAGGAAGTCCACTTCGGCGCGATGTTCACCGACGCGCCCAACGCCGTGCGCTCGCTGCCCGCGCCCGACCCGCTCCAGGCCAAGTACGACATCCGCTGGTACGACTGCTCGTGGCAGCCGAGCCTGACGAATTCCACGCTGACCTCGGCCACGGTGTGGATCGGGGCGACGAGCCTCGACAGCACGCTGGCGACGGCCGTCTTCGATTACGATTCCAACACCAACGCCCTCGCCGTCGCCTCGGTGGACGGCGGCCCGGGCACGCCCGCGCTGGCCTACACCGTGGACAACACCAACAAGCGCCTGCGCGTCACGCTTCCCGCGGCCGTTGCGTCGGGCGCGGAGTTCCGCGTCCGCGTGGCGTACAGCGGCACGCCGAGGCCTTCGGGCACGTTCGGCGCGCCCTATGTCCGCAGCACCCACGGGTCGCCGTCGAAGGCGGTGGTGTACACCTTCAGCGAACCCTACGGCGCGCGCCAGTGGTGGCCGTGCAAGGACCAGCCCGAGGACAAGGCCACGACGACCATCCAGCGCATCACGGTGCCCTCCGGGGCCGGCTGGCAGGTGGTCTCCAACGGCAAGCTGGCGTCGGTCACGCCGTCGGGCGGCAACGAGGTGTGGACCTGGGTCAACAGCCACCCCATCAGCACCTACCTGCTGTCGGTGTGCGTCACGAACTACGCCTACAGCAGCGCCACCTACACGGCGCTCGACGCGGTGACCACGATGCCCATCCGGCACGCCATCTACCCCGAGAACGCGGCCACGGAGGGCAGCGCGGCGGCGGGCACGCTGCAGGTGATGAACTTCTTCGCGCAGACCTTCGGCGAGTATCCCTTCCTGGACGAGAAGTACTACACGGCCTCGCACAACAGCGGCTCGGGCATGGAGCACCAGACCTGCACGAGCATGCCGGGCAACAACATCGACGGCGTTGGGGTGGACGACGGCCGCCAGCGGCGCAACGTGCACGAGCTGTCGCACCACTGGTTCGGCGACCTGGTCACCTGCAGGAACTTCGACCACCTGTGGCTGAACGAGGGGTTCGCGACCTACAGCGAGGCGATGTGGGACGAGTACTACTTCGGCAACGCGGCGTTCCTGGCGCGGGTGACCGGGTGGACGGTCTCCACCACCCAGCCGACCGTCGGGCCGAGCTCGGACAACTTCAGCGGCGCGGCGGTGTACCGCAAGGGCGGCTGGACGCTGCACATGCTGCGCCACGTGGTGGGCGACGCGACGTTCTTCCAGATCCTGCGCAACTGGGTGGCCGACCCGGCGCGGCGCTATTCCACCGCCGTCACCCAGGACTTCGAGAACCTGTGCGAGGCCACCAGCGGCAAGGACCTGACGGTGTTCTTCAGCCAGTGGCTGCTGCGGCCCACGTTCTCCGGCGAACCCGTGATGCCCCTTTACCGCTACTCGGGCAGCGTGGCCAAGGCCGGAACCTCGCACACGCTGAATCTCGTGATCAACCAGACGCAGAGCGGCACGCCGTTCCAGATGCCCCTCGATGTGCGGGTAAAGAACGCCGCGGGCGCCACGCAGACGCTCGTGGTCGGCAACACGGCGGCCAGCCAGAACTACGCGCTGGACCTGGGCGCGTTCGCGGCGGTGGAGGCGGACCTCGACCCCGACTCGTGGGTGCTGAGGGGCACCGGCACGACCCAGAACCTGATGGGCATCAGCCTGAACACCGTGGGACTGCCTCCCGGGCAGGCGGGCGTCGTGTACTCGCGCACCCTGCGGGCCAGCGGCGGCACGTCGCCCTACACATTCACCGCCACGGCGGGCACCCTGCCGCCGGGCATGACGCTTTCCACCGGCGGTGTGCTGGGCGGCACGCCGACCGCCGCGGGCACATACAACATCCCGTTCACCGTGACCGACAACGCCGCCGCCACGCGCTCGGCCACCCTCACGCTGGAGATCACCAACTCGTCCACGGTCGGGGAATGGAGCGACTACCGATGAAACGGCAACTGGCAATTGTGGTGCTGGCAATGCTGTCCGCGGGCTGTTCGCCGGACAAGGCCACCAAGGCGGAGCGGGTCAAGGAGGGCGTGCCCACGGGCGACGATTACCACAGCACCGTGCTGCGCTCGCGGGAGCGGGCCACGCGCTCGCTGGAGAAGACCAACGAGACGCGCAAGCAGCAGGTGAGGGAGGAACTGGAATTCTCCTCCAAACCCGGCACACCCACGCCGCGCGCCGCCGCGGATCCCACCCCCTGAGGGGTCAGCCCCGCGTCAGCCGGGCGCGCAGCACCAGCAGCAGCGGCATGGCGGCGGCCCACACGGCCCCCAGCAGGGCCAGCACCCAACCTGCGTGGTCGCCGAAGCGAACCGCGCCGAGCCGTTCGCCCGCCAGGTAGGCCAGCGGCCCGCCGATCGCCCCGAGGAGCGCCGCCAGGCGCAACCGGCCGCCGATCCACCCGAGGGACATGCCGAAGGTGGAGGCGAACGCAACCCACAGCGCGCCGAACCAAGCCGGCATCAGCCACGGCGGCATGACGCCGGGCGCGAACGCGTAGGCCCCGGAAAGGCAGATGGCGGTGTCCAGCAACCCGCCGGCGAGCGCGGCGATCAGCAGGAAGGCCGCCTCGCCCCGCCGGGGCGCCCCGGCCATGCGCACGCGCACGAACGCCACCCCCGCGCCCGCCAGCGGCCCCACCCACGCCTGCCCGTGCGCCGCCCCCGACACGCAGACAAACCACGCGGTCTGGAAGAGCAGGAAGTTCACCAGGTTGGTCATCGCGGGGGGATGGTGCCGGGGGGCGCGCCTTTTTCGCAATCCCCATCACGGCCGGCGAACTTGCGGGCGGCCGTTGGCGGATTCGCCTTGAACTCGTGCCGTGCCCGGGTCATCGTGGCGCAGCTATGGGATTCATCAACCGTGGGGAACCAGGGAGAACGACCTGATGCTTCGACGGGAGAACGCCCGGCAGCACCCGCGCAAAGCGGCGGCCGCCCCCGCGCGGCTCGATGTTGCCGGGCCGGGCGAGCCGCCGGTGGAATTGCTGGGCGACCTTCTTGATGTGTCGGAGGGGGGCGCGTCGATGGACGTGACCACGCGCAAGTCGCCGGTGCTCGACCGCCTTCGCACGGACAACCTTTCCGGGCGGCTTCATGTGCTGCTCCCCGACGGGGTGAACGTGGCCGATTTCACGGTGGAAACGGTCTGGTTCGTCGAGCACTCGTTCGGCTCGATCCAGCGGTTCATCCTGGGCATGCGCATCCTCCCCGACGCCGACACGAAGAGGCAGGTGGGGCAGCTGCTGGATTCGCTTCCCAACCTTCCCGACGACACGACACAGGCCTGACCGGCTATTTGGCGGAAGCCGCTCGAAACGCTGGACAAACACGGCGGGATGTGGATGCTGGAATCCTCGCTTTGGGGTGTCCGCATCACATGATCAGGGAACGCACCGCATACTCGCTCCAGGATGTCTTCGACGCCCTCGCCAGGTCGCAGGGGTTCGAGGAGGTGCTGGAGTGCGTGCTGTCGGTCGCCGTGCGCGAGCTGAACGCCGACCAGGGTTCGCTGTTGCTGCTGCAGGGCGGCGACAACCCGTCGCTGAAGATGCTGGCCACCGTCGGCATGCCGGAGGACATGGTGAGGCGGGGTTACGTGCCGCGGCAGGGTTCCATAAGCGAGTACGTTCTCCGCGAGCGCCGGCCGATGATCGTCAACGACCTGCCGCGCAACGAGAACTTCGAGTCGATGGCGGGCGACACCAGCGTGCGCCGCAATATCTTCTCGGCCATCTGCGTGCCGCTCATCGCGCATGGCCGCGTTGTGGGTACGCTGAACCTGAACCGGACCAAGAACCGGATCCGGTTTGACGACAGCGACCTGGAAACGGGCACGCTGCTTGGCGGGCAGGCCGCGATTGTCATCGAGAACCGGCGCCTCCAGGAGGAACTGCGCACGCAGCAGCGCCTCGCCGAGGTGGGTCAGACCGTCGCGGGAATCTCGCACTGCATCAAGAACCTGCTGAGCGGCGTGCGGGGCGGCCTGGGGGTGCTGGAGATCGGCCTTGCGGGGGAAGAGACGGGGGTGATCCGGGAAGGCCACGGGATCCTCAAGCGGAGCCTCGACATCCTCCAGAACCTGGTGCTGGACCTGCTGGACTACTCGCGGGAGCGCCAGCCGGTGCGCGAGTGGTTCAACATCGCGGAATTGGTGGAGGCGGTGCGCGACACGGTCCAGTTCAAGGCGAAGACGGGGCGGGTCGCGCTTGTGGTCCGGCCAATCCAGCCGGACCTGCGCTACCGCGGAGACCGCGACCAGATTTTCCGGTGCCTGATGAACCTCGCCATCAACGCCATCGAGGCGTCGGCCGAGGCGACAGGCGACTCCCGCCCGCCCCGGGTGGAGATTTCGGTGCAGACGCTTTCGGGGGCGGACACGGGCCTGGCGCCCGAGAGAGCGCGGACGGCGGAGGAGTGGGTTTCCCTGAGCGTGTATGACAACGGTCCGGGTATCGCCCCGGAACAGCAGGATATGATCTGGGAGCCGTTTCACAGCACCAAGGGTTCGAAGGGCACGGGCATCGGTCTTGCCGTCACGCGGAAGATGATCCGCGAGCACGGGGGGGACGTAATCTTGAAGTCGTCCCGGGAATCCGGCACGCTTTTCCGCGCGATTCTTCCCGCCGTAACCGACTGACCTTCCAGAGGTTCGCCGCGCCGTTCGCCGGAGACGGCGCGCAACCCGAAATAACTTGCATCGAAGCGGGTTGGTGATTACTCATTCAAGTCCAGTTGGCGGGAGTTGTGCTGAACTCCCGATAGGTGTTTTTCCCCGAGGTTGCTGCCGTGATGAATCCGCTGAAGTTGACGCTGGTCACGCTGGGATGCGCAGGCGTCCTTGCGTCGGCCCCGATCGCCATGAAACATTTTTCCCGCGCCAGGTCCGCGTCCGGCAGTTCGCCGGCGCAGGGCGTGTCCGTCGCCTCCCCCAGGCCCGCTCCGGAGAACCAGGCCGCGCTGCTCAGCGTTGCCAAGCCCTCGCAATCCGAGCCGGTGAAGCGCGTGGTTGAGACCGCGGCCGCCACACCCGAGGCCCGCGCGCCCATCGTGCGCGCCACGCTCCCCGCACCCTCGGTCGCGCCCGCCGCCACGCCCCGGCCCGAGATTCCCTTCCGCGCCGAAGTGGCCCGCGCCCAGCAGATGCTGCTGAAACTCGGGATTCCCGGCCTGAAGGCCGACGGCAAACTGGGACCCAAGACGATGGCGGCCGTATCCGATTTCCAGAAGAAGTCCGGCGTTGCCGCGACGGGCCAGGTGGACGAGGCGACACTGGCCGCGATGGAAAAGCAGGTTGCGGCCCTGCCGCCGCCGCCCGCGCCGGCCGCGTCCGATTCCGGCGTCCGGATCGAGGCGGCCGACGCACCGGCGCCGGCGGCTGTTGCCGATTCGCAGGTTGTCGTTTTCAAGCCCCGCGCCGCCTCCGCGGATCCCGGGCCGGTACCGACCCTCAAGACCGTTGCGGACGTGACCCGCCTGCAGGAGCGCCTTGCGGCGGCCGGCGTGTACAGCGGCGCGACGGATGGCAAGTGGGGCAAGCTCACCATTGCCGCCGTCACCGAGTTCCAGAAGAAGTCCGGCATCGAGGTGACCGGCAAACCCAACGAAATCACCTGGGCCAGGCTGAACTCGGCGCCCGAGGCCCCGCGCGCGGTGGGTGCCGTGGAGGCGGCCCGCATGGAAGTCGCAACGGCCAGCGCGCCGCCGGCCCCAAAACTCGCGCGCCCCGACAGCGGTCGCACCGTGGCCGCGCCAGCCGGGATGATCGCCCAGACGGCACCCGCGGAAAAGGCCGACGCCCCGAGGGAAGACGTGAAACTCACGGACGCCTCCTCGCTCGAGGTTTCCCGGCCGGCGGCAGCGGACAGCGACCAGCCGGTTGTGGTTCCCGCCCCGAAGCAGGTCGCGTCCGCGTCCAAGACCGAGGTGGTGGTGAAGGTGAACGCCGACGCCGGAAGCGCGGCCAAGGAGGGGATCGCCGCGCCCGCCGAGATTTCGGGCGAACTGAAGGCCGTTGCCGACAGCGGCCCGGTCGTTGCCCCCCGCAAGGTCACGGTGGTGCCCGGATCCAAGGTGGCCGCCGCAACCGCCATCGCGCCGGCCTCCCGCAGCGCCGACAAGCAGAAGGCGCTGGAGCAGGAACTGGAGCAGGCGCAGGCGCGGGTGGCGATGGTCCGCAGCGACACCCGTTACGAGTTGAACAAGTACGCGCCGCAGAACATGGACCTGGTCAACGACCTGGCGGACAAGGTGCAGCGTGACGCCGAGACAAAGGCCCGCCCCCCCGCGGAGCTGAAGCAGGACATGGTGAAGCTGGAGAAGGGGCTGGACGAGGCCAAGAAGATCGCCATCAAGAAGAAGGCCGAGGCGAAGGTCGGCGCGGTCGAGTCGTCGTACAAGACGCTCAAGGCGCGTTTTCCCAACGAGTTGAAGAAAGAGCCGCTCAAGGGGACGATGGAGAAGATCCAGGCCGGTTACGAGGCCATGAAGAGCGATTTCAGCAAGGGCAATTTCGACCCGATCGTGGAGCGCTGCGACGGCTTCAAGGTGGCCATCGAGATGCTCAGCAATGATGCGGCGCGGGTTTTCCTGGCCGATCAGCTGGAGCGGCCAGGCGTGAAATCGAAGCTGCCCAAGGACACCCTGAAGGAGATCCAGACCCTTCAGAAACAGAACAAGCATCTCGAGGCCGCCGACACACTGACCAGGGCATCGGCGTCGAAAACCACCTCCCGAAAGAAGGGGGCCCGGAACTGAGCCGGAAACCGGTGACAGGCGATAGAGGGCTGACTCCAGCATCGGCGATGCGGTGAGCGGGGCGGTTTTTCAGGGCGGAAAGTCCTGCGAAAACCGGGTTTTTTCCGTGCCTGGTTGATTTTGCGAACTCATCGAGGTGGCGTTTGTAACCGCCCTGTTTTCAGCGGACGGGGGGACGGCAACAAAAACCGACGAATAAAGAATCGGCCCTTCCAGTAACCCAAACTTGCTGTGCTATGCCCGGTCAGCAGGGGATACTGTCTCCATGTGTCGCCACAACTCAGGCTTCTAGCTATCCACAACCCATTGCACACCAATAATCCACGCTTTAGCGAGTCCCCGTCACGCGGGGAGCTCAGGAGGGAACCTGTCTGATGCCCACGACCAGCAGCCGTCGGTCATCCACGAAACTCGTCCATGGTCGCATGAGTTTCGCCCAGATCCCGGAAGTGATGAACATTCCGTACCTGCTCGAAACCCAGAAGAAGAGTTATGATGAGTTTCTGCAGATCAATGTTCCCCCGGATGAGCGTCAGCACAATGGCCTGGAAGAGGCGTTCAAAAGCATCTTCCCGGTGACCAACCCCAACAACCCGTGCTCGCTCGAGTACAAATCGTACACGTTCGGCGTGCCGAAGTACGACATCCAGGAGTGCATGGAGCGCGGCATGACCTACGCCGCGCCGCTCAAGGTGATGCTGCAGCTCGTGGTCCGCGAGAAAAACGAGATCACGGGCGAAAACGACGTGCAGAGCATCAAGGAGCAGGAGTGTTTCATGGGCGAGATCCCGCTCATGACGCCCCGCGGAACCTTCATCATCAACGGCGCCGAGCGCGTCATCGTCTCCCAGCTCCACCGCTCGCCGGGCGTCAGCTTCGGTTCCGGAGTCCACCCCAACGGCAAGGTCACCTACAGCGGTCGCGTGATCCCCTACCGCGGCGCGTGGGTCGAGTTCGAGGTGGACATCAACAACGTCATGTACGTCATGGTGGACCGCAAGCGCAAGATTCCGGCCACCACGTTCCTGCGCTCCTTCGGCGTGCAGGACAACGAGGAGATCGCCACGGAGTTTTTTGACTCCGTCCGCCTGGTCCTGGACGACTTCAAGAAGGGCGCGATGACGCTCGACGAAGTCACCGAGAAGTACCTGGTCAACAAGATCAAGCGCGAGTTCATCGAGGATGTCATCGACCCCCGCGACCCGAAGGGCAAGAAGACCCTCGTGCAGGCCGGCGACAAGGTCACCAAGAAGGCCGCGGACGCGCTGCGCCAGGCCGGCGTGGAGAAGGTTTACCTGGACGCGGCGGAGGACTACAACGCCATCCTGGGCCTGCTGCTCGCCCGCGAGGTCGTGGACACGGAGACCGGCGAGGTGCTGGCCGAGTGTTTCGAGCCGCTGACGACGACCCGCCTGCGCCGCTTCGCGGTGGCCAAGGTGAACGAGGTCCGCATCCTGCTGCCCCACATGCCCGAGTCCGACAGCGCCGTCCGCATCGACGAGAGGCCGGTGCGCGTGGGCATTGAGGATGCCGAGAAGTTCTTCGACGTCTCCATGGACATCCGCGGCACCGTGCGCTGGAAGGCGGCCCACAAGCCCCAGACCCGCGAGGACAAGGAATTGTTCGCGCGCGTCGAGCAGCTCATGGGGGTCATGGCCGACCAGTTCAGCCGCAAGCTGGGCCGCTGGTTCGGGCGCAAGTACCGCTATGCCGCCGTGCCCAAGCACGACGAGATCACGGTGACCATCGACCCCGACATCAAGGAAGTGCCGACCGACGTGCTGCTCCAGACCGTGACCAAGGACAAGGTTCGCACGGTAGAGGAGGCGCTGGTCGAGTTCTTCAAGCGCATGCGTCCGGGAAACCCGGTGACCATCCAGGGGGCGCGCCGCCTCTTCGAGGACATGTTCCTCACCGAAAAGCGCTATGACCTCGGCGCGGTGGGACGCCACAAGATCAACCGCCGCTTCAAGCTGGACCAGGCCATCGGCCGCCGCACGCTCAGCCGCGCGGATGTCGTGGCCATCATCAAGGGCCTGGCCGAGATCGCCGAGACGAAGGCCGAGGTGGACGACATCGACCACCTGGGCAACCGCCGCGTGCGCAGCGTGGGCGAGCTGCTCCAGAACCAGATCCGCATGGGCCTGGCCGAGATGGAGAAGACGGCCCGCGAGCGCATGAACGTGGTCGGCAACGAAAACGCCATGCCGCAGAACCTCGTCAACGCCAAGCCCATCGTAAGCGCCGTGAAGGACTTTTTCAGCCGCTCCCAGCTGAGCCAGTTCATGGACCAGACCAACCCGCTGAGCGAGCTGACCCACAAACGCCGCCTGAGCGCGCTGGGACCGGGCGGCCTCTCCCGCGACCGCGCGGGCTTCGAGGTGCGCGACGTGCACCACACCCACTACGGCCGCATCTGCCCCATCGAGACGCCTGAGGGCCCGAACATCGGCCTCATCTCGTCTCTCTCCACCTACGCGCGCATCAACGACTTCGGCTTCATCGAGTCGCCCTACCGCAAGGTGAAGGACGGCCTTGTGGGCAAGGACATCATCTACATGACGGCCGACGAGGAGGACGAGTTTATCGTCGCCCAGGCCAACACGCCCGTGGACGAGAAGAACCACATCGCCGTGGACAGCGTGCTCACCCGCGAGCGCGACGACTTCCCGCTGGTCAAGCCCGAGCGGGTCCGCTACATGGACGTTTCGCCCAACCAGCTGGTGTCGGTCAGCGCCGCGCTCGTGCCGTTCCTGGAGCACGACGACGCCAACCGCGCGCTCATGGGCTCGAACATGCAGCGCCAGGCCGTTCCCCTCGTCTTCACCGACCCGCCCGTGGTGGGCACCGGCATCGAGGGGCGCGCCGCCATGGATTCGGGCGCGTGCCAGATCGCCAAGGCCGCCGGCGTTGTCGAGCGGGCCACGGCCACCGAGATCGTCATCCGCAACGAGGAGGGCATGCTCGACGTCTACCCCCTCACGAAGTACCGCCGCTCGAACCAGAACACCTGCATGAACCAGCGCACCACGGTGAGCCAGGGCCAGCAGGTGGAGGCCGGGGCCGTCATCGCCGACGGGCCCGCCATCCGCGACGGCGAGCTTGCCCTGGGCGCCAACCTCCTGGTGGCCTTCATGCCCTTCGGCGGCTACAACTTCGAGGACGCCATCCTGATCAGCGAGCGCGTCGTCACGGAGGACGTGCTCACCTCCATCCACATCGAGGAATTCGAGCTCGACGCCCGCGACACCAAGCTGGGCAAGGAGGAGATCACGCGCGACATCCCCAACGTCAGCGAGGAGATGCTCGCCAAGCTCGACGAGGAGGGCCTGATCGTCGTCGGCAGCGAGGTCAAGCCGGGCGACATCCTCGTGGGCAAGGTCACGCCCCGCGGCGAAACCGAGCAGAGCGCCGAGGACAAGCTCCTGCGCGCCATCTTCGGTGAGAAGGCCAACGACGTGCGCGACGCCAGCCTCAAGGCCCCGCCCGGGACCTACGGGACCGTCGTGGACGTGAAGATGTTCAGCCGCAAGGAGCGCGGGGCGAAGACCGAGAAGGAAGACCGCCAGCTCATCGCCGAGATCGAGTCGCGCCTCGCCGTGGACGACGAGAACGAGATCACCCGTTTCACCAAGCGCCTGAAGGAGCTGCTCGGCAAGACCGACAAGACCCTCACCGAGTCGGGCCGCGACATCCTCGTGCCCGGGAAGCCCGTGAAGGACGAGGCGATGGATTACGTCCGCACCTCGCTGGAGATCGGCGTCCTCCCGGAACTTGGCAGGGTCAGCCAGGACGTGAAGCGCCTCTTCCAGGATCACCGCGACCGCATCACGCGCATCCGCGACGAGGCCCGCAACAAGATCGACCGCATCAAGGCCGGCGACGAGCTGCCCCCCGGCGTCATCAAGCTGTGCAAGGTCTACGTGGCCACCAAGCGCAAGCTGCAGGTGGGCGACAAGATGGCCGGGCGCCACGGCAACAAGGGTGTCGTTGCCCGCATCATGCCCGTCGAGGACATGCCGTTCCTCGCCGACGGCACGGCCGTGGACATCGTGCTCAACCCCCTCGGCGTGCCCTCGCGCATGAACGTGGGCCAGATCCTGGAGACGCACATCGGCTGGGCGGCCCACGCCCTCGGCTTCAAGGTGGCAACGCCGGTGTTCGACGGCGCCAGCGAGATGTCCATCAAGGCCCTCCTGCTGGCCGCGTGGCGCAAGCACGCGGACGAGGCCGGCGTGGAGCTGACCGACGTCAACGGGCGGAAGATGGAGCTCAAGGTCATCCCGGAGTGGAAGGCCCTGATGGAGAAGACGCAGAAGTATGCGGAGGCCTGGATCGCCGACAGCGAGCGGGGCCCGGAGAAGCGCCGCCGTTCGGGCGACATCCCGGACTACTTCGACGTGCGCGACGAGTGGAACAAGATTCACGCGTCGCACCGCCTCTCGACGGTGAACTGGACCGGCCAGGCCATGCTGCATGACGGCGCCACCGGCGAGGCCTTCGACCGCCCCGTCACCGTGGGCAACATGTACATGATGAAACTGGCGCACCTCGTCGACGACAAGATGCACGCCCGCGCCATCGGCCCGTACTCCCTCGTCACGCAGCAGCCCCTGGGCGGCAAGGCCCAGTTCGGCGGCCAGCGCTTCGGCGAGATGGAGGTGTGGGCGCTCGAGGCGTACGGCGCGGCCTACACGCTCCAGGAGATGCTCACCGTCAAGAGCGACGACGTCACCGGGCGCACGAAGATCTACGAAAGCATCATCAAGGGCGAGAACAACCTGCAGCCCGGCATTCCCGAGAGCTTCAACGTGCTCGTGAAGGAACTCCAGGCCCTGGGCCTCAACATGGAACTCCTGACCGAGGACGCGAGCGTCCCGTTCGGGGAGAACGAGGGCCAGATCTCGGACTTCATGATGACCAACCTCGACGACCACGACCCGCTGGGCGTGGTTGGCGGTCCCGACACCGACGAGGACGACGAACTTTAACCCCGAACCCGGTCCGCCCCGCGCGGGCGGGCCGGGTCTTTGAAGCACGCGCAGCAAACGACACGACCGAACAAAACAAGCCGGGCCGCCACGGCCCAACCACCGCAACCGAAAGCGAGGGGCACTACAATCGCTACCAGGAAGACCACCCCAAAGACCGTCAAGGCCGCCGCTCTGGCCGCCGACACAGCCCGCAAGCCCGTCAAGTCACGGCGCGAGGGCAAGCAGCCTGTCGAGAAACTCGCCTTCAAGGGCGTCCGCGAGGTCGAGGCCGAGCCTCTTCCCAATTACCGGGTGATCCCCCTCGGCACCGAGAGGGACGACGAGGTGGATCTCAACTCGGTCCGCCCCCTCGCGCGCATCTCCATCGCCTCGCCGGACCGCGTCCTGGCGTGGTCGCGCCGTCACGCCCGCGCCGGCGAGCGCCGCCTGGGCCTGCCCGGCGCGAAGTTCGACGACCTGGACCTGAGCAGTTTCGGCGAGGTGAAGAAGCCCGAGACGATCAACTACCGCACGTTCAAGCCCGAGAAGGACGGCCTGTTCTGCGAGAAGATCTTCGGGCCGACCAAGGACTGGGAGTGCGCCTGCGGCAAGTACAAGCGCATCAAGTACAAGGGCATCGTCTGCGACCGCTGCGGCGTCGAGGTCATCGAGAGCAAGGTGCGCCGCACCCGCATGGGCCACATCAAGCTCGCCGCCCCCGTCTGCCACATCTGGTTCTACAAGGGAACCTCCAGCCGCATCTCGAGCCTGCTCGACATGACGGTGAAGGACCTGGGCAAGGTCATCTACTTCCAGAACCACATCGTCGTGAAGTGCGAGGCGGACGTGCCGCTGCGCGCCAAGCAGATCCTCACGGAGGAGGAGACGCGCAAGTACCGGGAGATGTACGGCGAGAAGGCCGACATCCGCATCGGCGCCGAGGCCGTGCGCGAACTTCTGCGCGACATCGACATCGATGAGCTGGCCGGCAAACTTGCCATCGAGATGCGCGAGGCCACCAGCGCCCAGCGCCGGACCAAGATCATCAAGCGCCTCAAGGTGGTGGAGGCCTTCCGCGGTTCCGGAAACAAGCCCGAGTGGATGGTGCTCGAGGTCCTGCCGGTCATTCCGCCGGAACTGCGCCCGCTGGTGCACCTCGACGGCGGCCGTTTCGCCACGAGCGACCTCAACGACCTGTACCGCCGCGTGATCAACCGCAACAACCGCCTCAAGAAGCTCATGGAGCTGCGCGCGCCGGAGGTCATCCTGCGCAACGAGAAGCGCATGCTCCAGGAGGCCGTGGACGCGCTATTCGACAACTCGCGGCGCACCCGCCCCACGAAGGGCCACAACAACCGCCCCCTCAAGAGCCTCAGCGACATGCTCAAGGGCAAGCAGGGCCGGTTCCGCCAGAACCTGCTCGGCAAGCGCGTGGACTATTCGGGCCGCTCGGTCATCGTCGTGGGTCCCGAACTCAAGTTCAACGAGTGCGGCCTGCCCAAGAAGATGGCGCTCGAGCTGTTCGAGCCGTTCATCATCCGCGAGCTCGAGAAGCGCGGGTATGCCAACACCATCAAGGGCGCCAAGCGGCTGATGGAGCGCGAGGCACCCGAGGTGTACGACATCCTCGACGACATCATCAAGGACCACCCGGTGCTGCTCAACCGCGCGCCGACCCTGCACCGCCTCGGCGTCCAGGCCTTCATGCCCAAGCTCGTCGAGGGCAAGGCGATCCAGCTCCACCCGCTGGCCTGCTCGGCCTTCAACGCCGACTTTGACGGCGACCAGATGGCCGTTCACGTGCCCCTCAGCGTCGAGGCGAAGCTCGAGGCAAGGAACATCATCCTCGCCGAGAACAACATCCTCTCGCCGGCCAACGGCAAGCCGCTCAGCACGCCCTCGCAGGACATGGTGCTCGGGCTGTTCTACCTGACCAAGATCGTCCCCAACCGCGAGCGCTACGCGTCGTGCAAGAACGACAAGGAGCGCCAGTCGGCCATCCCGAAGTTCGCCAACCCCGCCGAGTGCGTGATGGCGTTCAACCACAAGAGGGTGAAGCTGCAGGAGGAAGTCATCGTCCGCCTCGACGACGGCCGCAAGGTTCACTCGTCGCCCGGCCGCATCCTCTTCGCGCAGACCCTGCCCAGGGAGGTGGACTACTTCGACGAGAAGGCCAACAAGTCGTTCGCCAACCAGGTGATGACGAAGGGCGTCCTGGGCCAGATCGTGTCCGTCGCGCACAAGCGCGTGGGCAAGGCCGCCACGGCGAAGATGCTCGACCAGATGAAACAGATGGGGTACTACTTCGCCAAGCGCGGCGGCATCTCCATCTGCGTGGACGACATGCTCGTCCCGGCCAAGAAGAACGCGATCCTCGAGGACGCCGGCAAGAAGGCCGACGCCATTCTCGACTCGTTCAACCGCGGCCTCATCGTCATGGAGGAGCGCTACTCGAAGATCGTGCAGGAGTGGTCGATGGCCACCGAGCGCGTCGCCCGCGAACTCATGAGCGAGCTGAAGGTGGACCAGGACGGCCTGAACCCGATCTTCATGATGACCCACTCGGGCGCCCGCGGCAACGAGGCGCAGATCCGGCAGCTGGCCGGCATGCGCGGCCTCATGCAGAAGCCCACCAAGAAGATCGTCGGCGAGGTCGGCGAGATCATCGAGTCGCCGATCCGCTCGTCCTTCCGCGAGGGCCTCACGGTGCTCGAGTACTTCATCTCGACCCACGGCTCGCGCAAGGGCCTGGCGGACACGGCGCTCAAGACCTCCGACGCCGGCTACCTCACCCGCCGCCTGTGCGACGTCGCCCAGGACCTGATCATCACCGAGGAGGACTGCGGCACGCCCGACGGCATCCGCGTGCGGGCCATCACGGAAACGACCCACACGGGCGAGCGCAAGCTCGAGCCGCTGGCCGACCGCATCGCCGGCCGCACCGCGGCCCGCCCCATCGTCAACCCGAAGGACAAGAAGCAGGTCATGGTCCGGCCGGGCGAGGAAATCTCGGACGAGATGGCCAAGAAGATCGAGGACATCGGCGTGGAGGAGGTGGAGATCCGCAGCGTTCTCACCTGCGCCACCCGCCGGGGCATCTGCGTGAAGTGCTACGGCCGCAACCTGGCCACGGGCCGCACCGTGGAGCTGGGCGAGGCCGTGGGCATCATCTCGGCCCAGTCCATCGGCGAGCCGGGCACGCAGCTCACGCTCCGCACGTTCCACATCGGCGGCACGGGCAACATCCAGGTGGAGGGCTGGTACGAGACCAACACCGAGGGCACCGTGCGCTTCGTGGACGTGGAGACCATCACGGTCGCCGGCGGACGGCTGCTGTGCATCAACCGCGCCGGCAGCATCCACATCGTGGACGAGGACGGGGCGCCGCTCCAGAAGTTCCCCGACATCCCGTACGGCGCGAGCATCCTCGTGAAGGATGGCGCGCAGGTGGCAACCGGCAAGCGCATCGTGGAATGGGATCCGGCCCACACGCCGATCCTGGCCGAGGTCGACGGAACGGTGAAGTTCGCCGACATCGTCTCGGGCGTGACCATGCGCGTGGAGACGGACGCGATCAGCGACGCCGAGTTCCGCCGCATCAGCGAGCACAAGGAGGACCGCCACCCGACGATCCAGATCCTCGGACCGGCGGGCGACATCCGCGCCTCCTACGCCCTGAGCGCGGGCACCATTCTCGAGCGCGAGCTGCGCGAGGGGAACAAGGTGGCCGCCGGCGCCGTGCTGGGCCGCATTCCCCGGTCCCGCGCCAAGAGCAAGGACATCACGGGCGGTCTGCCCCGCGTGGACGAGCTCTTCGAGGCGCGCAAACCCAAGGATGCCGGCGTCATCGCCGAGATCGACGGCAACGTGCACCTGCGCGGCTCCGTCAAGGGCGCCCGCAAGGTCAGCGTCATCGGCAAGGGCCTCAACGAGCACGGCAAGGAGGTCGAGGTGGAGAAGCAGTATTCCATCCCGCCCACCCGCCAGCTCATCGTGCGCGACGGCGAACCGGTGAAGGCCGGCGACCTGTTCACGGACGGAACCAAGTCGCCCCACGACATCCTCGCCATCGAGGGAAGCAAGTCGGTGATGGAGTTCCTCGTCAAGGAAGTGCAGGAAGTGTACCGCCTTCAGAAGGTGAACATCAACGACAAGCACATCGAGTGCATCGTGCGCCAGATGCTCAAGAAGGTGGTCGTCGAAGAGGTCGGCAACACGCGCTTCCTTTACGGCCAGCAGGCGGACCGCTTCGAGTTCGACGAGGAAAACCGCGTCACCGAGTCGGTGGGCGGCACCCCGGCCAAGGGGCGCCCGAAGCTGCTCGGCCTCACCAAGGCCAGCCTGGAAACCGAGTCGTTCATCTCGGCGGCAAGCTTCCAGGAGACGACCCGCGTCCTCACCGATGCGGCCGTGCGCGGGCGCTTCGACAACCTGCGCGGCCTGAAGGAGAACGTCATCATGGGCCTCCTTATCCCCGCCGGTACGGGTCTGCCCCGCTACCGCAACATCGACGTCATCCCGGTGGACGACGGCTCGGAAGAGCCCGATCCGCTGGCCGCCCCGCTCGATCCGCTCAAGATGCCGGAGTAATCGGGCAGAGGCGCGAACCCGGACCGAAATCCGTCCGCCCGGAGGAACCCGAGGGTTCCTCCGGGCGGCTTTTTTGGGCCCCGTCCCGTCACAGCACGGAGCTCACGAGGCGGGCGGTGTTCTGGGCCAGCTGGACCCCGAGTCCGCGCCGGTTCCACCCGTCGGAACCCAGCAGTTCGCTGTCGGCAAAATACCGCTCCTGGATGCGGCGCAGGTCCGCGACCACATCGGGATCGAAGATGAGCACCCCGGCTTCGGCGTTCAGCGCGAAGGATCGGATGTCCATGTTGCTCGAACCGATGAGGGCCACGTCGTCGTCCACGGTGACGTGCTTGGCGTGCAGGAACCTGGGCCGGTAGCGGTGGATGGCCACCCCGCAGTCGAGCAGGTCGGCGTAAAAGGACTGCTGCGCCATGCCCACGAGGAACTGGTCCACCTGTTTCGGCACCACGAGGTGGATTTCCACGTTCCGCAGCCGGGCGGAGGTCAGCGCGTGGAGGAAGGGGCCGTCCGGGATGAAATACGGCGTCGTGATCACCACCCGCCGCCGGGCCTCATGCAGCAGTGCCACCAGCACGCGCTGCGTGTTCTCTTCCTCGTAACCGGGACCGCTGGGCAGGGCCTGGGCCACCGATCCGCCGGCGGCTTCGGCGGGCGCCCCGTACCCGGCGTCCCGCACCGCTTTGCCCGTTTCGAAATACCAGTCCGAGAGAAAGATGCCCTGGAGGGCGTTTACGAGCGGCCCCTCCACCCGCGCCACCACCTCCTCGTTCACGATGCCCGGCTTGAAGTCCGGATCCACGAGATTCTGCGATCCGATGAAGCCGACCCGCCCGTCGACGACGGCGATCTTGCGGTGGTTGCGCAGGTCAAACCGCGCGAGGCTGCGGCGGAACAGGCCGACGGGCAGGGCGGCCGTTGCCTCGATGCCCCTCTCCCTCATGCGCGGCAGCAGGCCGGACAGGGCCTTCTTCGACCCGACGCTGTCCATGATTGCCCGGCATTCCACGCCGCGGGCCGCGGCCCGTTCCAGGGCCCCGGCCACGGCCAGGCCGGTCCTGTCGTTGCCCCAGATGTAGGTCATCACATGGGCGTGGTGGGTGGCCCGGTCGATCTCCGCCACCAGCCGCTCGCTCGCCTCCTCGTAATCGTCCAGCAGCGCGATGCGGTTTCCGTCCATCAGGGGGAACGCGCCGAGGCGTTCGGCCAGCGCGATGGTCTCGCCGTACCCGGTCGCCGCCGGGGCCGCGGACGACGCGGGCCGGACCCCCGGCAGGGGCCCCAGCACCTGCCGGATCGACAGCGACGCCTGTCGCTGCATCTCGATCCGCCGCCGGGGCATATAGACCCGTCCGATGAGGGCATAAATCAGAACCCCCACGACCGGCAGCACGAAAATCAGCAGAAGCCAGCTCCGCGCGGCGGCGGGACTGCGCTTGCGGGGAACATGGAGCAGCATCGCGATGCGGAGCAACCACTCCGCAATGTAGTAAAGCAGAGCCCAGGTCAGCACGGCGTCGGCCTGGCGTGGCGGATGATCAGGCCTCGTGGGCCGGCGTCGGCTCGGGAGGCGGCTGCGTCCTGGGCGCGTCCCGCGAGGTGAGCTTGGAGAGCACCACGTAGAACACCGGCACCAGGAACACCGCGAACACCGTGGCGGCGATCATGCCGCCGATGATGCCCGTGCCGATGGACACGCGCCCGGCGGCCCCGGCCCCCGTGCTCTTGGCCAGCGGCACGCAGCCCAGGATGAACGCCAGCGAGGTCATCAGGATCGGCCTGAGGCGCATGCGCGCGGCCTCCACCGCGGACTCGACGATCGTCTTGCCCTGGTTGCGCAGCACCACGCAGAACTCCAGGATGAGGATGGCGTTTTTCGCGGCAAGGCCCACCAGCGTCAGGAGACCCACCGTGAAATACACGTCGCTGGTCAGGCCCCGCAGGTACACGGCGACCAGTGCGCCCAGCAGTCCGAGCGGAACGGTCAGGAGCACGGCGATCGGCAGCGACCACATCTCGTACTGGGCCGCCAGCACCAGGAACACGACCACGAGCGCGAACGCCATGACGATCGGGGCCTGGTTGCCCGCCTTCACCTCCTGGAATGTTGCGCCGCTCCAGTCCGTGGCGTAGCCCTCGGGAAGCGTGGTCTTTGCCACCTCGAGAAGGGCCTTGTTTGCCTGGCCGGTGCTGTAACCGGGCTTCGGCGCCCCCGTGATCTGGACGGCCGTGAAGGCGTTGAAGCGGCTGACAAAGTTGGGGCCGGGCTTGAAGGACGCCGAGACCAGTTCGGACAGCGGGACAAGAGCACCCTTGGTGTTCCGGATGTACACCTTGCCGATGTCGTCCGGCTTGGTGCGGAATTCCGGTTCGGCCTGGACCATCACCCGGTAAACACGCCCGAACTTCACGAAGTCGTTCACGTACAGGGTGCCGAAAAAGGCCTGAAGCGCCTGGAACACGTCCGAGATCGGGACGCCGGCGCTCTTGGACTTGTCCCGGTTCAGGTCCAGGTACAACTGGGGTTGCTGGACGCTGAGGACGGCGGACACGCTGTCGAGTTCGGGACGCTCCCTGCATTTCTGGAGGAAATCCTGCATGACCACGGCCACATCGCGGACATTCTGGCCGCTCTTGGCCATCAGTTGCATTTCAAAGCCGACCCGTGTGCCGAGGCCGATGATCGGCGGCATGTTGAACGCGATGATGATGGCGTCCTTTTCGCCGCGGAACTGGGCGTTCACCCGCGCGATGATCGGGTCGATGAATTTCGACGGATCCTTGCGCTCGTCCCAAGGCTTGAGCATCACGTAAATGGCCGACGCATAGGTGGAGTTTTGGCTCGACGCCAACACGTTCATCCCGCCCAGGGTGACCACGTCGGAGACTTCAGGCTGTTTCATCATCCACTTTTCCACCCGCTCGGAAACCGCGGCGGTCCTCTCGAGCGAGGCCCCGCTGGGCAGTTGCAGGTGGATGATGAAGGCGCCCTGGTCCTCCGCCGGGACGAAGCCCGAAGGGACCAGGCCGAACATCCTGACCATGGCCCAGAGAAGGATGCCGAACACGATGAGCGAAACCAGCGACAGCCGGATGGCAACCCGGGTCATCGCCGTGTATCCCCTCGTCATCACGTCGAAGCCCGCGTTGAAGCCGCGGAAAAAGAAATTCTTCTTCCCGTGGGTCGGCTTGAGAAGGAGGCGGCAAAGCGCCGGGCTGAGCGAGAGGGCGACGAGGCCGGAGATCACGACCGAGATCGCGATCGTCACGGCAAACTGCTTGTACATCACGCCGGTGAGTCCGCCCAGAAAGGCCACGGGCACGAACACCGCGCACAGCACCAGCACGATGGCGATAACCGGTCCGGTCACCTCGTCCATGGCCTTGATGGTGGCCTCGCGCACGGGGAGGTGTTCCTCCTCCATGATGCGCTCCACGTTCTCCACCACGACGATGGCGTCATCCACCACGATGCCGATGGCCAGCACCAGGCCGAACAGCGTCAGGGTGTTGATGGAGAAGCCCAACAGCATCATCCCCGCGAAGGCGCCGATGATGGAAACCGGCACGGCCAGCAGCGGAATCAGGGTGGCCCGCCAGTTCTGGAGAAAGATGAAAACGACCAGAAGCACCAGGAAAACGGCCTCAAAGAAGGTCTTGAGAACCTCGTGGATGGAAACCTCCACGAAGGTCACCGTGTCATACGGCATGGTGTATTTCACACCCTTGGGGAAGGACGTGGCGAGCTCGGCCAGCGTCTTCTTGCAGGCCTTGAAGGTGTTCAGCGCATTGGCGCCCGCCTGGAGGTAGAAAATCACGATGGCGGTCGGTTTGCCGTTCAGGTTGCTGTACAAATCGTACGACTGGCTGCCCAGTTCGGCGCGGGCCACGTCGCGGACGCGCACCATGGAGCCGTCCGGGTTGGCCTTGAGGATGATGTCCTCGAATTCAGCGGGAGTTTCGAGCCATCCGCGCGTGATGGCAGGCACGGTCAGGACGGGCGGTGTCGCGTTGGGCGGTGCACCGAGGCGCCCGGATGCGTACTGGGCGTTCTGTTCCCTCACCGCGGACGCCACGTCCGAAACGGTCAATCCCCGCTGGCTGATCTTGTCCGGATTCACCCACAGGCGCATGGAGTAATCCTTTGCGCCATACACCACCACGTCGCCGGCGCCGGGGATGCGTTTCAGCGCGTCCATGATGTTGATCGTCGCGTAGTTCGACAGGAAAATCTGGTCATACTGGGGGTTGTCGCTCTGCAAGGCGGCCATGAACAGGATCTGCGTGGAAGCCTTGTTCACAATGATGCCCTGCTTGATCACCTCCTGCGGGAGGCGGGGTTGCGCGCGGGAAAGGCGGTTCTGCACTTCCACGGCCGCGATGTCCTGGTCCGCTCCGATCTCGAAGGTGCAGGTGATTTTCAGGGCGCCGTCATTGCCGCTTTGCGACGAGAAGTAGACCAGGTTCTTGATGCCGCTGAGTTCCTGCTCGATGGGTCCGGCCACGGCCTGGGCCACCACCTCGGCGTTGGCGCCGGGGTAGGTGGTGGTCACTGTGACGGTTGGAGGCACGATCTCAGGAAACTGGGCCACGGGGAGCGTGAAAATGCACACGAGGCCGCCCAGGATGATCAGCAGCGAGACGACGCAGGCGAATACCGGTCTGTCGATGAAGAAGCGAGCCATGGTGGCGCCTCAGTTCTTCGGGCCGCTCGTGGCGGCATCGTCGGCGGTGGTGGTCGCCGCGATTTTGACGGTCATGCCCGGCCGGATCCGCTGGATGCCCTCGACCACGACCTGGTCTCCGGGGGACAGGCCCTTGTCCACCATCCACTGTCTGCCTTCCCAGGCCGATGCCACCACCGGCCTTGCCTCCACCTTGCCGTCCTTGTCCACGATGAAGACCTGGGCGCCGGTGCCGGTCTGGATCACCGATTCCTGCGGGACCGTCAGCGCGTTCGGGCGCATGATTCCCAAAAGGTGGGCTTTCACGAACTGGCCAACCTGCAGGCGGGTTCCCGGGTTCGGAATCTTGGCCTCCACGGCCGCCGTTCCCGTATCCTCCGCGATGCGGATATCAAAGAAACTCATGTGACCGAGAAGCGGGTACAGGGTGCCATCCAGGAGTTCGATCTGGACCTTCAGGTCGCCCCGTTCGGGGACGAAAAGGCGTCCATCGGTCACGTCTTTTCGCGACGAAAGTAGCTCGCGCTCGCTGATGGTGAAGCCAACCGTGATGGGGTCGGTCGCGATGATCTCGTTGAGGTAACTGTTGGATCCCGAGTCCACCAGCGAGCCCGGATCTTTCGCCGACTTGCCGAACTTCCCCGACAGGGGCGCGGTGATGGTGGTGTAGCTCAGGTCCAGTTCCGATTTGACCAGGTTGGCCTTCGCCAGGCGCAGGTTGCCTCGCTGGGTTTGCTCGTTGGCGATCGCCTTGTCCAGGTCGCGCTGGGCCAGTGCGTTGCTCGCCACCAGTTCCTTGGCCCGGAGCAACTCAATCGAAGCGAGTTTCAACGCCGCTTCCGCCTGGGAAATCTGGGCCCGCGAAAATTCGACATCGGCGAGGAACTCGCTCGGATCGATCACATACAGGACATCGCCCTTCGAAACCGTGGTGCCGTTGTCGAACAGCGTTTTCTGCAGGAACCCCTGTACGCGGGCGCGGATCTCGACGCGGCCCGAATCCTTCAGTTGCCCGAGGAAGGTGTACTTCAACGGAATGGTCCGGGGAACCATCTTGGCCACGGTGACTTCCGGGGGGGGGGACTGCTGTTCGGTGGCGGCCTTTTCCTCTTTCCCGCAGCCCGTCAGGGTAAACAGCCCAATAGCCAAACCCGCGACCGAGGTCAGGCTCCGACGCGAAAACTCTTTCATGGTAACCACCGCATTCCTCTCCAAGGTCTTGTTGATCCCGCACACAGATGCCCCGCATCCAAACTGGAATGAAGGACGGAACCTCCCCATTCATTTCCACGCGCACCGGATAGTCAAACCGATTTCCAGACATACAGGGCGGCACCCACGCCCGGCAGGGGGCCGGAGTTTTCCGCCGTGACTTTGCGGGCACGGGGTCCCATGGTGAGCGCGAAATGGGCACGGAAAAGAACCGGCGCGAAGCACCCCGATTTGCGTTGGCCCCGCCGTTGCGGCAGTGTCCCGGAAATCCGACGATGCCCTCCCGGTCCGCCACGCTGGTCCGTGCGCACCACCACACCGGACGCCGGGCAACAAGAAGCGGCCGGAACTCCAGGATGGTACCTATCCCGGAATGTGCGGGCCCGGTTCTGTCTCGCGAGGCCCGGCGGGATTCTGAGGCGCTCTCATGATTCCAGTCCCCGTTCAGCTCGCCGCAGTCACCGCATCCAGTCTGGACACGCTTCTCCCCCATGTCCGCGCATTCTACGCCCTGTTTGGTTACCCGTACGAGGAAGCGGCGAAGCGGTCGGCGCTGGAAGCGCTTGTCGCCGATGAATCGCTCGGGCGGATCTATCTGGTGGAACAGGACGGGCAATGCATCGGGTATGTGCTGCTCGCCTTCTCGTTCGGACTGGAATTTGGCGGACGGGTTGCCTTCGTGGACGAATTGTACATCGTTCCATCGCGACGCCAGCGGGGAATCGGGTCGCAAGTGGTTGCGCTGCTGGAGTCGCTTTGCATGAGTCTGGGGATGAAAGCATTGCGTCTGGAAACCGAACCCGACAATCCAAGGGCCACAGCGCTCTATATGCGGCTGGGATTCCGAGACTCGGAACGGCACATCCTGACCCGGTTGCTACCCGAAGCCAGATCCTGAAGCGCCCCCCTCACTGTTGGGATCAAACGGGATTCTTCCGCCTGATTTGCGTGCGGGAGAATCGACTTTCGCCTTGCATATTGTTTTGCAGCACAAAGAACTTGGATCGGTCCAAAAGACTTTGGATCAGTTATCTCCCACTTCGCAAAACGAATTGCCCCCTCTCGCGGCGGGTGCCGGACGGTGCCGATGCCGGATGAGCCAAAAGGAGTTCCTCTCATGAACACTCCCTTTACCCCCCGCTCTCTTTGCGCGATCCTGCTGGCCTGCGGCCTTGCCTCGTTCGCGGGCGACGCCGCGGCCTATTCGCCCCTGCCCACCGAGGCGGACTGGGTCGAGGCCGGGCGCGCCATTTTCCGTACGGATGAACTTCTCGATGTTTCGATCACCTTCCCCCACAACCCGACGGGCGACCCGAACACGATCATCGATTGCAGTTCCGACGACCCGGTCACGGCCACGGTCTGGATCCGGAGTTCCACCATCAACGAGGTGATCACCACCTGCGCCGTCCGCAACCGCGGCAACACGAGCCGGTGTGCCTCCACGCGCTCGTGGGACATCAAGTTCGACACGTTTGTCCCCGACCGCGAGGTCCATGGCGTGGACAGCCTGAACATCAACGGCGAACCCAACGACCCGTCCTCCTCGCGCTCCTACCTGAGCTGGCGCCTTTTTAACCTGATGGGCGTGCCCTCCAGCCGCTGCGTGGCCACCTCGCTCACGGTCAACGGCGCGTTCTACGGCCTGCACAACTGCGTGGAGGCGAGCGACAAGGGTTTCATGAAAGCCTGGTTCGGCGACGGCAACGGGCCGCGCTTCAAGTGCGTCAGCGCGCAGGCCGACCTGGCGTGGCGCGGTTCGTCGCGCGATCCGTATGACGGCAACACCAACCTGGGCGACGGCTCCCAGGGATACGAACTGAAGAGCACCGACATCAACGGCGACTATGCCGCGCTCATCACCTTCATCGATTTTGTAAACAACTCCACCAACACCCAGTTTGCCGCGGAAATCGAGAGCCGCTTCGACGTGGACAGTTTCCTGCGCTTCCTGGCCGTCAACGTGTCGGTGGGCTCATGGGACGACTACTGGTACGGCTCGAACAACTTCGGCCTCTTCCTGCCCGCGGGCAAGACGCGCTGGCAGTGGATCCCCTACGATTTCGACAACACCTTCGGCGTGGACTTTTTCGGGGTGAACTGGGCAACCCGGCCGGTGGATTCCGGCTGGAAATCGGGCGGGTTCGGCACCGGCAATTCCCCGCTGGTGGACCGCATCCTCGCCATCACCGCCTACCGTGACCAGTACCGGCGTTATCTGCACGAGTTGCGGACCGGGATGTATTCGTCGGCGGCGATGAACCCGGTGGTGGACGCGCACAAGGCCCTGGTCCTTGCCGCCGGGCAGGCGGATTCCCGGGACAACTTCTCGTCGTCGCAGGTCTCAAACAGTTTCGATCAGCCCGCCACTTACACCAGCGGGGCCTCCACACCGGCCAAGTGGGGCATCAAACCCTATGTGGCGGCGCGCAACACCTATATTGCCGCCAACGTGCCCACCCCTGCCGCCCTGCCGCGCGTCACCATCAACGAGGTGCTGGCCACCAACACCATCCTCAACACCGACGAGGCCGGCGAGCGCGAGGGCTGGATCGAACTCCACAACGCGGAGGCAACCACCGTCTCCCTGGCGGGCATGGGCCTGACCGACGACTTCACCAGCCCCACCAAGTGGCGCTTCCCGGCCGGGACCGAGATCGGTCCGGCTGGCAAACTGCTCGTGTGGTGCGATGACCAGACCACCCAGGGGCCGCTGCACGCGTCGTTCAAGATGTCGGCCAACGGCGAGTCCGCCGCCCTTTTCCACAACGACGCCAACGCCAACGTGCTGATCGACGGCTTCGGCTACCCCGCCCTGCCCCCCAACCGCAGTTACGGCCGCTACCCCGACGGAACCGCGACGCTGATGCAGTTCTACGTCGTCACCCCCGGTGCCCCCAACAACAACACCCCCGCCCCGCCCCCGGGCGCGTCGCCGCGGCTCTTCATCAACGAGTTCATGGCGAGCAACACCAGCACCATCGCCGACGAATTCGGGCAGTTCGAGGACTGGATCGAAATCTACAACGACGAGCCGACGCCCGTGGACATGGGCGGGATGTACCTGTCGGATACCCTGGCCAATCCCACCAAGGCGCTGATCCCGGCGGGTGTCATCATCCCCGCCAAGGGATTCCTGCTGTTCTGGGCCGACAGCCAGCCCGCCCAGGGGCCCCGCCATGTGAATTTCGGTCTCAGCGCCGGCGGCGAGGCAATCGTCCTCACCGACACGGCGGCCAATTCGTTCGCGACCATCGATAGCCTGACTTTCGGGGCGCAGACGACAAATGTGTCGGTCGGCCGCACACCCGACGGCGGCACGATGGGTCCCCTGGCCACCCCCACGCCGGGGGTGAGCAACAGCAGCGTCCCCGCGGGGATCAGCACCTGGATGGTGGAGTAAAACCGGTCGGCGCCGCCGCTCAGAACCCCAGGAACGTCGCCTCGAAGTTCTCCAGCACCTCGGCCACGCGCACGATGAAGCGGGCGCCGTCGGCGCCGTCGATGATGCGGTGGTCGTAACCCAGGACGATGGGCAGGATGTCACGCGGCTCGAAGGTCTCGCCGTTCCACACGGGTTTCTTTCCGCTGCGGCCGACGCCCAGGATGGCCACCTCCGGGGTGTTGATGATCGGGTTGAAGTGGCCGCCGCCGATGCCTCCCAGGTTGGAGAGCGTGAAGGTTCCGCCGCGCAGCTCGTCCAGTCCCACCTTGCGTTCGCGGGTGCGGGCCGCAAGCTCGTTGATCTCCACGGCCAGCTGCACGATGGGCTTTTTGTCCACGTCGCGGATGACGGGAACGATGAGGCCCGCTTCCGTGTCCACGGCGACGCCCATGTGGAAGTAGTCCTTGAAGATGATCTCGCCGTTGCGCTCGTCGAAGGTCGCGTTGAACTGCGGGAATTCCTTCAGGGCGATGGTGAGCGCCTTGAGGATGAACGGCGTCAGCGTCAGCGCGCCGCCGAGCTGCTTCACGCGCTCCTTGTGGCGCTTCTGCAGGGAGAGCAGGTCGGTGATGTCCGCCTCGTGGTTGTGGTGCACGTGCGGCACGCCCAGCCACGACTGCGTCATCTTTTCGCTGATCTTGCGGCGCAGGCTGTCGATTTTCGCGCGGCGCACCGGACCCCACTTCGCGAAGTCGGGCAGTTCGATGGGGGCGATGCCCGGACCCACGGCCGCGCCGCCACGCCTGGCGATGTAACCCTGGATGTGCGGGTCGAGGTCCTCGATCACGATGCGTCCGCCGCGGCCCGAGCCGCGCACGGCGCGCAGGTCGATACCCAGCTCGCGGGCGATGCGCCGCACCGACGGGCCGGCGGGAACGACCTCGTCGTCGAAAAGCGACACGGGCGGCGCGATGCGCACGGGTGCGGGGGCTTCCTGGCCGGCGGCGGGCTTGGCGGGTGCGGGCGGGGCCGCCGCGGGCGCGGGTGCCGGTTCGGCCGCCGGGGCGGCAGCGGGTTCGGCGGCTCCGTCGCCGCCCTCGATCACGGCCACCACCGTGCCGACCTTGATCGTCTGGCCCGCGGTCACCAGCACCTTCGCCACCCTGCCCTTCGCGGGCGAGGGCAGCGAAACGGTCGCCTTCTCGCTCTCCAGTTCCAGCAGGGGGGTGTCCACGTCCACCTCGTCGCCCGCCTTCACGAGCACGTTGACCACGTCGCCTTTTTCCACGCCCTCTGCCAGTTCGGGCAGTTTAACCTCGGTTGCCATGTCGGTGCAGTATCCCGTCTTCCTGATGTGATTCCGTAATCGTGTTGACAGCAAATTGCGGTGGCGGCTCGCCGGGGCGGTCGCCGGGTTGTCAGCGGTGCAGCGAAAAGTCCTGTTCGGGATCCACGCCCAGCGCCTCGATGGCCTTCTTGACGACGGCCGGCTTGACCTCGCCCGCGTCGGCAAGGCGCGACAGGACGGCCACGACCACGTGGGCCGCGTCCGTGTTGAAGAAGCGGCGCAGGTCGTCGCGGCTTTCGCTGCGGCCAAAGCCGTCCGTCCCCAGCGAGAGAAGGCCGCCCGGCACCCACTTGGCGATCTGGTCGGCCACCATGCGCATGCTGTCGCTGACCGCCACGAACGGTCCCTCCTGGCCCTCCAGGACGGATTCCAGGTAGCTCCTGCGTTTCTTCTTCGCGCCGGGGTGAAGCGTGTTCCAGCGCTCCGCCTCCATCGCGGCGTAGCGCAGGTTCTTGTAGCTGGTCACGCTCCACACGTCGGCGCTCACGCCGTAGTCCGCGGCCAGGATCTCCTGCGCCTTGAGCGCCGCGTTGATCGCGCTGAAGTCGCCCAGGATCTGGGCGCGGTGCTTCAGGCCGTCCCTGCCGGGCTTGACCTTGTACATTCCCTCCAGCACGCCCTGCTCGGCGCCATCGGGCAGGGGCAGCTGCTCGTAGTTTTCGTTGCCCAGCGTGATGTAGTAGAAAACATCCTCGCCCTCGCCGTACATGCGGCGCATGCCGTCCTGCACGATCAGGGCGATCTCCGACGCGAAAGCCGGGTGGTAAACCATCAGGTTCGGCACGGTGCTGGCCAGCAGGGGGCTGTGGCCGTCCTGGTGCTGCAGGCCCTCGCCGTTCAGCGTGGTGCGGCCGGCCGTCGCGCCGAGCAGGAAACCGCGGGCCCGCATGTCGGCCGCCAGCCAGATCTGGTCGCCCACGCGCTGGAACCCGAACATCGAGTAATAGATGAAGAACGGCACCATGGTGACGCCGAGGGTGGCGTAGGCGGTGGCGGCAGCGACGAAACTGCCCATGCTGCCGGCCTCGTTGATGCCCTCCTCCAGGATCTGGCCGTTCTTCATCTCCTTGTAGTAGAGGAGTTGCTCGCGGTCCACCGGCTCGTAAAGCTGGCCGACGCTCGAGTAGATTCCCACCTCGCGGAAGAGCGATTCCATGCCGAAGGTGCGCGCCTCGTCGGGGATGATCGGCACCACGAACCTGCCGATCTCCTTGTCCTTGAGCATTTTCGCCAGCATGCCGACGAAGCTCATCGTGGTGCTAACCTCACGGCCGCCGCTGCCGGCGAGGAAAGTCGAGAAATACTCGCGCCCCGGCACGCTGAAGGCCGCCGGCTTCACCACGCGGGCGGGCACGTGGCCGCCCAGTTTCTCGCGCTGTTTGCGGATGTACTCGGCCTCCACGCTGCCCTTGGGGGGGCGGTAGAAGGGGAGATCGTCCACCTTGTCGTCGGGCACCGGGATGTTAAACCGGTCGCGGAACGCGCGCAGCTGGTCCTCGCTGACCTTTTTCTGCTGGTGCGAGATGTTCTTGCCCTCGCCGGCCTCGCCCAGGCCGTAGCCCTTGACGGTCTTGGCCAGGATGACGGTCGGCTGGCCCTTGTGGTTCACCGCCTGGTGATAGGCCGCGAACACCTTCTGGGGGTCCAGGCCGCCGCGACGCAGGTCGGCGATCTCGTCGTCGGTCATGTCCTCGACCATCTTCAGCAATTGGGGATACTTGCCGAAGAAGTGGGCGCGGTTGTAGGCTCCCGACTCGACCGAGAATTTCTGGTACTCGCCGTCCACGCACTCCATCATCCGGCGCTTGAGCCAGCCCTCGGTGTCGCGCGCCAGCAGGCGGTCCCAGTTCTCGCCCCAGATCACCTTGATCACGTTCCAGCCGGCGCCGCGGAAGATGGCCTCCAGTTCCTGGATGATCTTCGCGTTGCCCCGCACGGGGCCGTCCAGGCGCTGCAGGTTGCAGTTGATGACCCAGGTCAGGTTGTCCAGCCGCTCGCGCGACGCCAGGGTGATGGCGCCGAGCGTCTCGGGTTCGTCGCATTCGCCGTCGCCCAGGAACGCCCAGACGCGGCTGGCGCTCGTGTCCAGCAGGCCGCGGTCCTGCATATAGCGGTTGAAGCGGGCCTGGTAGATCGAATTGATGGGTCCGAGGCCCATCGAAACGGTGGGGAACTGCCAGAAATCGGGCATCAGCCACGGGTGCGGGTAGCTGGAAAGCCCGCCCCCTTCCTTCAATTCGCGCCGGAAGTTGTGAAGCTGGCGCTCGGAGAGGCGCCCCTCCACGAAGGCGCGGGCGTACATGCCCGGCGACGCGTGGCCCTGGAAATAGATCATGTCGCCCAGCTGCTTGTCCGTGCGGCCGCGGAAGAAGTGGTTGAAGGCCACCTCGTATAGGGAAGCGGCGCTTGCAAAAGTGGCGATGTGGCCGCCGGGGGCGGCCTTGCTGCGGTTCGCCTTCACCACCATCGCCATGGCGTTCCAGCGCACGATGCTCTTGATGCGCCGCTCGATGTCGCGGTCGCCCGGATAGGCCGGTTCGGCCTCCGGCGGAATCGTGTTCACATACGGCGTGTTCGCCGTGAACGGCATCGTGATGCCCGCCCGCTGGGCCGCATCGGTCATGGTCTGGAGCAGTTGTTTGACCCGCTCCGGGCCCTGTTCTTCGAGGATGTAGTCGAGGGCCTCAAGCCATTCCCGGGTTTCCTGGAGTTCCAGTTCGCGGTCGGACGAGCCGTCGGACCCGCCCGCGTACTTCTCATTGGCGATGTTGGTGGCAGAAAGAGTCATGGTTTCCTATCGTAGAACCTGCTTAACGCGATGGAACCCAAATCTTTCGCACCGGGGGCGTTTTTTTGGTGGTGAAAAGGAACCGAAATTCCCCTCCAGCAGCCCGAAACCGAGGTTCCGCTTGACCCGCGGGGGCATTTGACCGGAACCCAAGAGCCATGCTGTTGCTGGACCTGACCCTGCCAACCCCGGAGGAGAACCTGGCCCTGGACGAGGCGCTGCTTGAAGCCGCCGCTTCCGGAACCGGGGGCGAGATCCTGCGCTTCTGGGAAAGCCCGACATTTTTCGTGGTATTGGGCGCCGGTGGCGTCGCGGCGGAGGAGGTGCATCTCGACCGCTGCGCGTCGGACCGCGTGCCGGTCCTGCGGCGCTGCAGCGGCGGGGGAACGGTGCTCCAGGGGCCGGGATGCCTGAATTTCGCGGTGGTGCTGGCCCGGTCGGATGCGCCGGAACTGGAATCCATAGACGGCACCAACCGGTTCGTGCTGGGGCGTGTTGCCGGGGCGCTGGCCTCCGTCGCAGCCCCGGGAATCGAAATGCGCGGCACCAGCGACCTGGCCGTGGGCGGCATCAAGGTGTCGGGCAATGCCCAGCGCCGCAAACGCGACCACATCCTGTTTCACGGAACACTGCTTCACGGCTTCGACCTGGCCGCCATTGCCACCTATCTCAAGGAGCCGCCGCGCCAGCCGGAATACCGGGAATGCCGGCCGCACGCGGATTTTGTGGGAAACCTGGCGGCCGGGGCCGCCGGCCTGAAGCGGGCTATTGCCGCCGCCTGGGGCGATCCGGCTGCGGCCGACGGGTGGCCCCGGGAAGGCACGGAGCGGCTGGTGGCGGATAAATACGCGAGGGATGCGTGGAACCGGTCGCTGTGAGAAGTGGCACGGATGCCGCACCCGCTCCGGCAGTTCCCCCTTGCCGTTGCCGTGAGGATTTTTGCCCGTGAGTGGTTGGCTATCCTGAAAAACATCCCTGCTAAGGAACAGCAATGTCGGAAACGACCTTTGACGTGATCGTGGTGGGTGCGGGTCCGGGCGGCTATGTGGCCGCCATCCGCGCCGCCCAACTCGGCTTCACCGTGGCCCTCGTGGAAAAGCGCAGGACGCTCGGGGGCACCTGCCTCAATGTCGGCTGCATCCCCAGCAAGGCCCTTCTCGATTCCAGCGAGCTGTACTCGATGGCCACCCACTCCTTCGCCAGTCACGGCATCCGGGTGGGCGAAGTGGGCATGGACGTGCCGGCCATGGTGGCGCGCAAGAACAAGGTCGTGGACGAGCTGACCCGCGGCGTGGCGGGCCTGATGAAGAAGAACAAGGTTGCGGTGTTCGCGGGCGCGGGGCGCCTGGCCGGGGGCATGAAGGTGGTGGTTGCGGGGGAGACGGAAACCGAACTCACCGCGACCAGGAACATCCTGCTGGCCATGGGCAGCGTGCCCACGGAACTTCCCTTCGCGAAGTTTGACGGCGAGAAGATCGTGAGCAGCACCGAGGCGCTGGATTTCGACAGGGTCCCGGACCGTCTCGTGGTGGTCGGGGCCGGTTACATCGGCCTGGAACTCGGCAGCGTGTGGAAGCGCCTGGGCGCCGAGGTGACCGTCGTGGAAATGCTGCCGCGGTTCCTGCCCTTCATGGACGCCGAGGCGGCCGACGCGCTTTTCAAGTCCCTCAAGAAGCAGGGCATCCAGTTCCGCATGGGCGCGAAGGTCGAGGCGATCGACCCGTCGGGCGCCAAGCCCGTGGTCCGCATCACCACGGCGGAGGGCAAGGCCGAGGCCATCGAGTGCGACAAGGTGCTGGTCAGCGTGGGGCGGCGTCCGTTCACCAGGGACTGCGGCCTGGAGGCGGCGGGCGTGGAGCTCGACGAGCGCGGACGCGTGAAGGTGGACGAACACTATGCCACCAACGTGCCCGGCATCTCGGCCATCGGCGACCTGATCGAGGGTCCCATGCTGGCGCACAAGGCCGAGGAGGAGGGTGTGGCGTGGGCCGAACTGCTCGCCGGCAAGGCCGGCCATGTGAACTACGACGCCATCCCCAGCGTGATCTACACCTGGCCCGAGGCGGCCAGCGTCGGGCTGACCGAGGAGCAGGCGCGCGAGAAGCACGGCGACGAGGTGCGCGTGGGCAAGTTCCAGTTCATCGCCAACGGCCGCGCCAAGGCCATGGCCGAGCGCGAGGGTTTCGTGAAGGTGCTGGCCGGCCCCCGCGACCGCCTGCTGGGCGTCCACATCTTCGGCCCCCGGGCAAGCGACATGATCGCCGAGGCCGTGGCCGTGATGGAATTCGGAGGCACGGCCGAGGACATCGCCCGCACGTGCCACGCCCACCCCACCCTCAGCGAGGCGCTGAAGGAGGCCGCCATGGCCGCCGATGGAAGGGCGATCCACTCCTGATGCCCGCCAGGGGCGCCGGCCGGGGAGCCTACGGGAATCCATGCACGAAATCCTGATCATCCTTGCGCTGCTGGTGGTGAACGGGGTGTTCGCCATGTCCGAACTGGCCGTGTTGTCGTCGCGCCGGGCGCGGCTGCGCCAGATGGCCGATCGCGGCAACCGCCGGGCGCGGGCCGCCCTGGAACTGGCCGAGTCCCCCAACCGGTTCCTTTCCACGGTGCAGGTTGGCATCACGATGGTCGGGATCTTCGCGGGCGCCTACGGCGAGGCAACGCTGGCCCTTCCGCTGGCCGAGCGCATCGGCAGGGTGCCGGCGCTCGCCCCTTACGCCCAGACGCTCAGCCTGGCCCTGGTTGTGGCCGCGATCACCTATGTGTCCCTCGTGCTGGGCGAACTGATCCCCAAGCGGCTCGCCCTGCTGGCGCCCGAGCGCGTGGCCGCGTTCGTGGCCCGGCCGATGCACCTGCTTTCGCGGCTCGCCTCGCCCCTGGTCACCCTTCTCACCGTCTCCACCGACCTGTCCCTGCGCCTGTTCGGCATCAGGCCCGGCAAGGAGGCCTCCGTCACGCCCGACGAAATCCGGGGGATGATCGATGAAGGCGCGCGGGCCGGCGTGTTCGACAAGGCCGAGCAGGACATGATGCGCAACGTGATGCGCCTGGGCGAGCGCATGGCCCGCGATGTCATGACGCCGCGCACCGAGATCGCGTGGCTCGACGCCGGCGATCCCCCCGACGTGAACCGCGGGAAGGTCGCCAGCCAGCCGCACAACCGCTACCCGGTCGGCCTGGGCAGCCTGGACAACCTGCTGGGCGTGATCGAGGCCAGGGAGTTCCTGGTGGCGTGCGCCGGCGCGGGCTGCCCCGACCTGAGGGCCGCCGTGAAACCCGCGCTGGTCGTGCCCGACAAGATGCCGGCCATCGAACTGCTGGTGGCCTTCCGGGATTCGGGCTCCTCCTTCGCCCTGATCGCCGACGAGCTTGGCACCATCGACGGCGTGGTCACGGCCGCCGACGTGCTTGCCTCGGTCTTCGGCGACCTGGGGGCGGCGCTGGGTACGGGCGACGAGCCGCACGCCGTGAGGCGGGCCGACGGTTCGTGGCTGCTTTCGGGGATGATGCCGCTCGACGAGATGAAGGAAACCCTCAACCTCGATGCGGTGCCCGGGGAAGCGCAGGGACACTTTCGCACGGTTGCGGGTTTCGTCCTCTCCCAGGTCGGCCGCCTCCCGCAGGTGGGCGAGGTCTTCGACTTCCGCGCCCTGCGGTTCGAGGTGGTGGATATGGACGGAAACCGGGTGGACAAAGTGCTCGTCACGCCCCGGGAGGCCGATGGCGACGCACCGGCCCCAACGGGACCGCCGTCCCGCCACCCGGCGTGATTTCCCCATTGCGCTCCCCCGCATTATCGGTTCTTAAGCCAGTTGCCGTGGCGCGGTTCCGGGGGATTCCGGTTTCGTCGCCGCGGATTTCCGCATAACGAACACGGGCGCGAAGGGCGCGCCGGCGAAAGCACGGGAACCATGAGCGAGGACAACCAGCAGGACTCCCACGCCGCGCGCCGGGATTTCCCCCCCTGCGAAATGCCGCTTCCGCTGGCGGCCCCGGCCGGACGCCGGCGTGCCGTGGCCGGGATCGCCGCCATGATCGCCGCCGTGGCCATGATCCCGCTGGCCGACACGATCTACCTGCCCTTCCAGCAATTCCTGGAAGCCATGCCGCTGACCGAATTCTTCTCCACGGCGCGCCAGATCACGGGGATCACCTTCATCGGAAGCCTTGTGGCGCTGGTTTGCCTGCTGGATCCCGGGCGCCGCTGCAACCTGGTTTACCTGTTTGTCGCCCTCCTGATTACCGGTGCCAGCACCCAGGTCCTGAAGAACCTGACGGGTCGCCTGCGTCCCGAACTGGCCTATAACCTCAGCCGGCGCGAGTTCCAGAAACTGGAAGAGTATGTGATAAAGAATCCGGGCACGCCGGTTCGCGCCCGGACGGGTGACCAGTGGGTTTTCCTCAAGAAGGGCCGGCCATTGGGCAAAGACTGGTTCGCCTCGTTCCCGTCCGGACATGCGGGTGCGGCCTTTGTCATTGCGGCATTCCTGGTGGTTCTGTATCCCCGGGGACGGGTGGTCTGGCTCGTGATTGCCCTTGGCTGCGCGCTTGCCCGCGCCCGATTCCGTCGGCACTTCCACGACGACGTTCTTTTCGGGGCAGGCATGGGGACGGCAATCAGCGCGTGGGTTTTTACGATGAAATGGCCGGCTGCGCTCGCCGCGCGGCTGGGCCGAAAACGATCCGGTTCTTAAGGAAAGCCCCCGCGCGGAGCGGTTGGAGAATACGGCCTTTTGTTGCTCTGGACAAAAACTTCGGATTTAGCCGCCCGGATTCATGACCTGCGGTAGGCAGCTTGTTTGGGCGACGCCCAAAAAGTCTATTCGTCCCTGATGATCGCGGTTGGCATAGGACCAATTTGGTCCTGTTTTAGTTCTAGGTTGATTCCCTCCCGGGGGGCCGTGAAGTTGGCATTCGGTTGACGAGATCGGGCCCCGGCCACCGGTTTTTTCGGTTCGGGGCGGCTTTTCCCGATCCCGGTCTGGAGGCTTCACGTCGGGTGTTTTTTTCCAGCATGGCGAGCCTTCCGAAAGGGAGAGGAACCAGGCTCGCTTCCGGTTCGGCGCGGGTGACCGCGGTCGCCGTCAGCCAGGGCAGCACGGCACCAAAATTAGTGAATCCGAGGCCCCGCCTCGCTTCGCGCCGGCTTGTGGTGGCGCGTTGGCGGCGCGTCGGACGGCATCCCACCATCAGGAAAGGGGTCTCCATGCAGACCGACACGATGAAACCGCCTGCGGCTCCGGCCAGCGATCCGCGCTGGAAGTTGCTCGATGCGGCGATGCGGCGCAACGGCAAGAAGCCCAACGCGCTCATCGAAAGCCTCCATGCCGCGCAGGAAGCCTTCGGGTATCTCGACGAGGATTCGATGCGCTATGTTGCGGCAAACCTACGCGTTCCCCTGAGCAAGGTGTACGGCGTGGCGACGTTCTACCACTTCTTCACCCTCAAGCCCCAGGGCGAGCACACCTGCGTCGTGTGCACGGGAACGGCCTGCTACATCAAGGGCGCCCCCGCGCTGCTGACGACCCTGGAGGAGAATTTCGGCGTGACGGCCGGCGAGACCTCGAAGGACGGTAAACTCTCCGTGCTGACCGCGCGCTGCTTTGGCTGCTGCGGCCTGGCACCGGCGATCGTGCTCGACGGCGACGTGTCGGGCAAGCTCGCCGCCGCCAACCTCGTCGAGAAGATCAACGAACGCATGAAGGCTGAGAAGGTGACGGCATGAACCCCGAAGAGATCAGGAAGCTGGCCCAGACCCAGCAGGAAAGCAACGCGCAGTACGAGCACCGCGTGCTCGTCTGCACCGCGGCGGGCTGCGCCTCGTCCGGCGCCGACAAGGTCAAGGACGCCCTGGCCGCCGAGGTCAAGCGCCTCGGCCTCGAGCACAAGTGCCAGGTCAAGGGGGTGGGCTGCATGGGCCCGTGCTCGGCAGGCCCCCTCGTGCAGGTGGAAACCGCCGATGTGCTCTACCGCGACGTGACCCCGGATGACGCGCCCGAGCTCATCGCCAGCCTCGAGAAGAAGGAGGTTGTCGGGCGCCTCGAGTATCCGACCGACGTGCCCTTCTTCACCGCCCAGAAGAAGGTGGTGCTGGAGAACAGCGGGCGCGTGGATCCCGACTCGTTCGTCGACTACATCGGGATGGGCGGCTACGAGGCGCTCATCCAGGCCTACACCGAGATGTCCCCGCAGGAAGTGGTGGACGAGGTGATCAAGAGCGGCCTTCGCGGCCGCGGCGGCGGCGGATACCCCACCGGCCTCAAGTGGAGCACGGTGGCCAAAGCCAGCAGCAGCAACGGGCGCAAGTTTGTCGTCTGCAACGCCGACGAGGGCGACCCGGGCGCGTTCATGGACCGTGCGGTCCTGGAAAGCGACCCGTACCGCGTGCTGGAGGGCATGGCCATCGCGGCCTACGCCGTCGGGGCCGATTCGGGCTACATCTACGTGCGCGCCGAGTACCCGCTGGCCGTCAAGCGCCTGCGGGCCGCCATCCGCCAGGCCGAGCGCCACAACACGCTCGGCAACAACATCTGCGGCACGACGTTCAACTTCCGCGTGGAGATCCGCCTGGGCGCCGGCGCCTTTGTCTGCGGCGAGGAAACGGCTCTCATCGCCAGCATCGAGGGCAACCGCGGCCAGCCGCGGCCCCGCCCCCCGTTCCCGGCCCAGTCCGGCCTTTGGGGCTGCCCCACGCTGATCAACAACGTGGAGACGTTCGCCAACATCCTGCCGATCATCCGCAACGGCGGGGCCTGGTTCGCCGGCATCGGCACCGAGAAGAGCAAGGGCACGAAGGTGTTCGCCCTGGCCGGCAAGGTGCAGAACACCGGACTCATCGAGGTTCCCATGGGCGTCTCGCTGCGCGAGATCATCTTCGACGTGGGCGGCGGCATCCCCGACGGCGGCAAGTTCAAGGCCGTTCAGACGGGCGGTCCCTCCGGCGGCTGCATCCCCGAGCAGTTCCTGGACATGGCGGTCGACTACGAGTCGCTCGCCAAGGTCGGCAGCATCATGGGGTCCGGCGGCATGATCGTCATGGACGAAGCCTCGTCCATGGTCGACATCGCCAAGTTCTTCATGGAGTTCTGCATGACCGAAAGCTGCGGCAAGTGCGTTCCGTGCCGCGTCGGCACGGTGGAAATGCACAACCTTCTGAGCCGCATCGCCTCCGGCGAGGCCACCGAGGGCGACCTGGCCATGCTGGAGGAACTGTGCGACATGGTGAAGAACACCAGCCTGTGCGGCCTCGGCATGACGGCCCCCAACCCGGTGCTCAGCACCCTGCGCTACTTCCGCGACGAATATGAATCGCGCCTTATCAAGGCCGGCGGCAACGGCCACAAGCCCGAGAAAGTGGAGGCGAAAGCATGAGTCCCAACGTCCAGGTAGTCACACTCAAGATCGACGACAAGGACGTCAGCGCCCGCCAGGACGCTTCGATCCTCAAGGCGGCCCGCGAGAACGGCATCCGGATTCCCACCCTGTGCAATCTCGACGGTCTCTCCACGGTCGGCGCCTGCCGGCTGTGCATCGTCGAGGTGAAGGGCCTGCCGCGCCTCCTGCCCGCCTGCACCACCAAGGTCAGCGAGGGCATGGAGGTTGTGACGGCCAGCGAGCGCATCGCCCGCTACCGCCGCATGATCGTGGAACTGCTCTTCGCCGAGGGCAACCACATCTGTCCCGTGTGCGTGTCCAACGGCCACTGCGAGCTCCAGAACATGGCGCAGACCGTGGGCATGGACCACGTCGGCGTGCCCTACCTCTACCCGCGGCGCGGCGTGGACGCGAGCCACGAGCGCTTCACCGTGGACCACAACCGATGCATCCTGTGCACCCGCTGCGTGCGCGTCTGTCATGAGATCGAGGGCGCCCACACGTGGGATATCATGGGCCGCGGCACGGCAGCCAAGGTCATCACCGACATGAACCAGCCCTGGGGCACCAGCGACACCTGCACAAGCTGCGGCAAGTGCGTGCATGTCTGTCCCACCGGCGCCCTGTTTGAAAAGGGACGGTCCGTGACCGAAATGCTGAAGCGCCGCCATTTCCTGCCGTATCTTACGATGATGAGAGAGGAAGACCACGAATGAGCAAGGCAAAGATCGCCACCACGTGGCTCGACGGATGCTCGGGCTGCCACATGTCCTTCCTGGACATGGACGAGCGTCTGCTCGATATCGCCCAGAAGGCGGATCTCGTGTACAGCCCCCTCGTGGACCTGAAGGAGTTCCCCGAGATGGTGGATGTCACGCTGATCGAGGGCGCCGTCAGCAGTGAGGACGACCTCGTCAAGATTCACAAGATCCGCGCGCACACGCGCTTCCTCGTCTCTCTGGGCGACTGCGCCGTGACCAGCAACGTGCCGTCCATGCGCAACTCCATCCCCGTTCCCGAGGTGCTGGAGCGCGGCTACGTGGAGAACGCGACCGTCAATCCCGGCGGCCCGACCAAGATCGTGCCGAAACTGCTCAAGCACGCCCGGCCCGTGCACGAGTTCGTGAAGGTGGACGTGTTCGTCCCCGGGTGCCCCCCGTCGGCCGACACGATCCTTTTCGTTGTCGCCGAACTGCTGGCGGGGCGCATCCCCGACACGGCCGCAATCACCCGGTTCGGAGCATAGAGGAGAAACCCCATGGCACAGACCATCACCATCGATCCCGTGACCCGCATCGAGGGACACGCCAAGATCACCATCCAGCTCGACGACGAGGGCGAGGTCCAGGACGCCCGGTTCCACATCACCCAGTATCGCGGTTTCGAGAAACTGTGTGAGGGGCGCCCCTTCAGCGAGATGCCCTCGCTCATGGCGCGCATCTGCGGCATCTGCCCCGTCAGCCACCTGATCACGTCCGCGAAGACGTGCGACGCGCTGCTCGCGGTGCGCATCCCGCCGACGGCCGCCAAGCTGCGCCGCATCATGAACCTGGCGCAGATCGTCCAGAGCCACGCCCTGAGCTTCTACCACCTGTCGTCGCCCGACCTGCTGCTGGGCATGGACGCCGACCCGGCGACGCGCCACATCTTCGGCGTGGCCCAGGCCGCCCCCCACCTCGCCCTCGACGGCATCCGCCTGCGCCAGTTCGGCCAGCAGATCATCGAGTGGCTCGGCGGCAAGCGCATCCACCCCGCGTGGGTCGTGCCGGGCGGCGTCAACGAACCCCTCAGCGAGTCGCGCCGCGCCGAGATCCTGGCCCTCATCCCCGGTGCCATGGAGATGGCCGAGCGCGCCCTCGACTGGTACAAGGGCATCGTCGGCAACTACCGCGAAGAGATCGCCACTTTCGCCAACTTCCCGTCCCTGTTCGCGGGCCTCGTCACCGAAGACGGCGGCCTCGAGCATTACGACGGCAAGCTGCGCGTCGTGGACTCGGCCGGCAACGTCATCGCCGACCAGCTCGAACCCTCGGCCTACATGGACTACATCGGCGAGGCCGTGGAGGACGACACATACCTCAAGAGCGCCTACTACAAGCCGATCGGCTACCCCGAGGGCATGTACCGCGTGGGTCCGCTCGCGCGCCTCAACGTCGCCTCGTACTGCGGCACGCCCCGCGCCGACGCTGAGTTCCGCGAGTTCAAGAAGATCCAGCGCGGCGCCGTCCTCAGCTCCTTCCACTTCCACCATGCGCGCCTCATCGAGATCCTGTTCGGCCTCGAGCGCATCGAGGAACTGCTGAACGACCCCGACATCCTGAACAAGCACGTGCGCGCCCACGCCGAGCCCAACCAGGCCGAGGGCGTCGGCATGGCCGAGGCGCCCCGCGGCATGCTGCTCCACCACTACAAGATCGACGAGAACGGCCTCATGCGGACCGCCAACCTGATCATCGCCACGGGGCAGAACAACCTGGCCATGAACCGCGGCGTGCTGCAGGTGGCCAAGCACTTCGTCAGCGGCAAGAAGATCGAGCAGGGCGCCCTCAACCGCATCGAGGCATCCATCCGAACCTATGATCCGTGTCTGAGCTGCTCCACCCACGCCGTCGGCAAGATGCCGATGATCGTGAGCCTGGTGGGGCCGGACGGACAGGTGCTCGACCAGAAGCGCCGCGACTAGTCCCGACCGTGCCGCCGGCCCTCGTCATCGGCTACGGGAACCCCCTGCGGGGTGACGACGGGGCCGGATGGCGCGTGGCACAGATACTTGAAGAGAAATGGGCGGGTCCGAACGGGCCCGCCCACCTTTTTTGCCACCAGCTCACCCCCGAGGTGGTCCTGGAACTGCGCGAGGTGCGCCGCGTGCTGTTCGTCGACGCCAGTGCCACGGGCGTGCCGGGAACCTTTGACCTGCACCGGATCGAGCCCCGCGCCGACCCGGGCGCCTCCATCTCCCACCATGTCTCCCCGGAGACCCTTCTCCAGCTCACCCTCCAACTTTTTGGCGCCGCGCCCGAGGCGTGGATGCTCACCGTCGCCGCGGCGGACTTCGAGCCGGTGAACCAGCTGTCGCCCGTGGTGGAGGCGGCGACTGTCGCCGCCGCGGAAGCCGCCGACATCCTCATCGCCGGATGGCTCGGCGGTGGTGGCGCGGGCGTCCCGCCCGTGCCGCCGCAGGGGCCGGCCCGTCTCCGGGCCACCATCCGCGGCATGGTCCAGGGGGTCGGCTTCCGGCCGTTTGTGTTTCGCCTGGCAACCGAACTCGCGCTCACCGGCTTCGTTCAGAACACGCCGCAGGGGGTGATCGTCGAGGTGGAGGGCGCTCGCGCCGCCCTGGATTCCCTGCTTCTCCGCCTCGGGGCGGAGAAGCCGCCCCATGCGTTCATCCAGAGCCTGGAACCCGTCTTCCTGGAGCCGGCGGGGGAGTGGGCCTCGTTCGAGATCCGCGAGAGTGACGCCTGCGGCGCCACCCTGGCCATCGTGCCGCCCGACATCGCCACCTGCCCCGATTGTCTTGCGGAGATGGCCGACCCCGCCATGCGGCGGTTCGGGTACGCCTTCACCAACTGCACCAACTGCGGGCCGAGGTACACGATCATCGAGGGGCTGCCCTACGACCGTCCGGCCACCGCCATGCGCGGCTTCCCCCTCTGCGCGGACTGCGCGGCCGAGTACCATGACCCGTCCGACCGGCGCTTCCACGCCCAGCCCGTCGCGTGCCCGGCCTGCGGGCCCCGGCTCTGGTTCGAGGCGGAGGGCGCGCGGGCCGGCGGGGATCCCCTCGAAGCGGCCGCCGGCCTCATCCGCGCCGGGCGCGTCGTGGCGATGAAGGGCCTGGGCGGTTTCCTTCTCCTGTGTGACGCGCGGAGCGAGGATGCGGTCCGCCGCCTCCGCGAGCGCAAGCACCGCGAGGAAAAACCCTTCGCCGTGCTTTTCCCCGGCGTGGAATCCGCACGCGGCGTGTGCCACATCTCGCCCGCCGAGGAGCGCCTGCTCCTCTCGGCGGAGTCGCCCATCGTCCTGCTTGTGCGCCGGGCCGAAGCCGCCTGCCTTGCAGCGGCCGTGGCGCCCGGCAATCCCCGGGTCGGGGCCATGCTTCCCAGTTCGCCGCTCCACCACCTGCTGATGGGCCGCCTCGGCTTCCCCGTGGTGGCCACCAGCGGCAACCTGAGCGACGAGCCCATCTGCACGGACAACGACACGGCGCGCGGGCGCCTCTCCGGCGTAGCGGACGGTTTCCTCATGCACGACCGTCCCGTCGTGCGCGCCGTGGACGATTCCGTGGTGCGCGTGGCGATGGGCCGCGAGATGGTGATGCGCCGCGCGCGCGGTTACGCGCCGCTCCCCGTGCGCGCGTCTGGCGCCCTGCCCTGCATCCTCGCCGTGGGCGCCCACCTCAAGAACACCGTGGCCCTTTCCATCGGCGACAACGTGTTCACGAGCCAGCACATCGGTGACCTGGACACGGCGCCCGCCTTTGACGCGTTCCGGCGCACGGTGGACGACCTGGTGCGCCTCCTCGGCGCCAGCCCGGTGGCGGTGGCCTGCGATCTCCACCCGGATTACCTCTCCACGCGCCATGCCCACACCCTGGGCCTGCCGGTCATCCCGGTGCAGCACCACCATGCCCACATCGCGGCCTGCATGGGCGAGAACGAGCTGGAGGGCGAGGTGCTGGGGGTGTCGTGGGACGGGACCGGGTATGGCGGCGACGGGACCGTCTGGGGCGGCGAGTTCCTGCTCGCGACGGCCGGCGGATTCCGCCGGGCCGCCAGCCTGCGTCCCTTCCGCCTGCCGGGGGGCGAGGCGGCCGTGCGCGAACCCCGCCGGTCGGCCCTGGGGCTGCTCCACGCCGCCTTCGGCGCGGAAGCTTTTGCCATGGGGGACATTCTCCCGCTTCGTGACCTGGGCGCCGTCGCCCTCGGCCTGCTCCGCCAGGCCATCGACCGGGGCGTGAACTGCCCCGTCACCACCAGCGCGGGCCGCCTGTTCGACGCCGTGGCCGCCCTGCTGGGCCTGCGCCAGGTCACGGCTTACGAGGGGCAATCCGCCATGATGCTCGAGTTTGCGGCCGCGGGGTCGTCCGACCGCGGCGTGTTCCCGTTTGCCCTGCTTCCCGGGGGGGACGGGGGACCGGCCCATGGGCCGCAGGTTGTGGTGGACTGGCAACCCGCGCTTGAGGCAATCTTGCAGGGCGTGTCGGCGGGAGAGGCTGCCGGGGACTTGGCGGCCCGCTTCCACCGCACGCTCGCGGCGGCGATTGTTGCCGTGGCGCGGAAATTCGAGGTGCCTCGCGTGGTACTCAGCGGCGGCTGCTTCCAGAACCGGCTGCTGCTGGAACTGGCGGTTGACGGGCTGCGCGAGGCGGGTTTCTCGCCGTTCTGGCACCAGCGCATTCCGCCCAACGACGGCGGCATCGCACCGGGCCAGGTGTTTGCCGCCGCGGCAGTCCTTCGGAAGGAGTAGCGCGCCATGTGTCTCGCAGTACCCGGCAAGATCCTGAGCATCGAGGGGGATGATCCGCTCGCGCGGAAAGGGCGCGTCAGTTTCGGGGGAATCGTCAAGGAAGTGAACCTCGCCTACGTCCCCGACGCCGTCGTGGGCGAGTACGTCATCGTGCATGTCGGCTTCGCGCTCAGCACCCTGGACGAGGCGGAGGCGCAGCGAACGTTCGAGTACCTGCGCCAGCTGGACGGCCTGGAGGAACTGGGGGAGACGGCGGCGGGGTCCGGCGCGTGAAGTACCTGGACGAGTACCGCGACGGTGACGCGGCGCGAAAAATCGCCGCGCGGATCACCGCCATCACCACGCGCCCCTGGACGATCATGGAGGTGTGCGGCGGCCAGACCCACGGCATCGTGCGCTTTGGCGTGGACGAACTGCTTCCACCGCAGATCACGCTGGTGCACGGGCCGGGATGCCCCGTGTGCGTCACGCCATTGGAGATGATCGAGAAGGCCCTCGAAATCGCGGCCCGCCCCGACGTGATCTTCTGTTCCTACGGTGACATGATGCGCGTGCCCGGCCGCGACCGCGACCTTCTCTCGGTCAAGGCCTCAGGCGGGGACGTGCGCATGGTTTACAGCCCCCTCGATGCGTTGCGCCTTGCCCGCGAAAACCCCGACCGCCAGGTGGTCTTCTTCGCCGTCGGGTTCGAGACGACCGCCCCGGCCCACGCCATGGCCGCCCACCAGGCCAGGGTCGGCGGAGTGGGGAACTTCTCGCTGCTCGTGTCCCACGTGCTGGTTCCCCCGGCCATGGAGGCGATCCTGTCGTCGCCCACCAACCGGGTGCAGGGTTTCCTTGCGGCGGGTCATGTCTGCACGGTCATGGGCTTCAACCAGTACGATCCCATCGCGGAGCGTTACCGGGTTCCCATCGTCGTCACCGGGTTCGAGCCGGTGGACATCCTGCAGGGAATCCTGATGTGCGTGGCGCAGCTGGAGGAGGGGCGGCACGAGGCCGAGAATGCTTACGCCCGCGCCGTCACCCGCGGGGGCAACCCGCCGGCCCAGGCCCTGCTGGCGCGCGTCTTCAGGACGGCCGACCGCAAGTGGCGGGGAATCGGGACCATCCCGATGAGCGGGTGGACGCTTTCCGACGAATACGCGGAATTCGACGCCGAGCGCCGGTTCGGGGTCGCGGAGCTCGTGGCCGAGGAGGATTCGGAGTGCATCAGCGGGCTCATCCTGCGCGGCGACCGCAAGCCCCACGACTGCCCCGCTTTCGGCACGCGCTGCACCCCGGAGCACCCGCTGGGCGCCACGATGGTCAGCAACGAGGGCGCGTGCGCCGCCTACCACCGCTACCGGCGCCATGCGCCGCCAGGAAAACCATGACCGACACACCTGTCCCCGAATTTCAGCTTCAGTGCCCCGTCCCCCTGTCCCGTTACCCCCAGGTGCTGCTCGCGCACGGCGGCGGCGGGAAGCTGACACACCAGCTCATCGGGTCGCTCTTCGGCCCGGCCTTCTCCAACCCGGCCCTCGACCGCGGCCACGACGGCGCCGTGCTCGACACCGGCGGCGGGCGCATCGCCTTCACCACGGACTCGTACGTGGTCCGCCCCGTCTTCTTTCCCGGCGGTGACATCGGGAGCCTGGCGGTGAACGGCACCGTCAACGACCTGGCCATGTGCGGCGCCCGGCCCCTTGCCATCAGTGCCGGTTTCATCCTCGAGGAGGGGCTTCCCATGGAGACGCTGGAGCGCGTCGTCGCCTCCATGCGCGAGGCCGTCGCGGCCGCGGGCGTGAACCTGGTCACGGGTGACACCAAGGTGGTTGACCGCGGCAAGGCGGACGGCATCTACATCAACACCGCCGGGATCGGGGTGGTCCGCGAGGGCGCGGACATCGGCCCCGAAGCGATCCGCGAGGGCGATGCGATCATCCTGAGCGGCGACGTGGGCCGCCACGGCATCGCGATCATGGCCCTGCGCGAGGGGTTGTCGTTTGAAAGCGAGATCGAGAGCGACTGCGCCCCCCTCGTCGCGCCCGTGATGGCCCTGCTCGATGCCGGCATCGAGGTCCACTGCCTGCGCGACCTGACCCGGGGCGGCCTGGCCACCTCCCTCACGGAACTCGCCGAATCCTCGCGCCTCACCCTCGCGATCGACGAGGCCGCCGTCGGGGTCCGCGAGGACGTGCAGGGGGCGTGCGAAATCCTGGGATTCGATCCGCTCTACGTGGCCAACGAGGGGCGCTTCGCCGCCATCGTCGCACCGGGTGATGCGGCGCGGGCCGTCGAGATCCTGCGGAACCACGAAGTGTCGGCCGCGGCTGCCGTGATCGGCACCGTGACACGCGCCATGCCCGGCGTGGCCACGCTGCGTAGCCGCATCGGCGCCACGCGGGTGCTGGATATGCTCAGCGGGGAACAGTTGCCCCGGATCTGCTAGGCGGAGGGAATCCGTTCCGCCGTCGTGCGGCAGTCCGTGTTCCTGTGAAATGACAAAAGTCCGGTCAGCAGCAATCTCCGAAATCATCGGCAACATTCAAGCGGTCCGTCTTGAAAGATTCGACTGTCTTCACAAATGCGGCGGGTGCGGTACGCGCAAACCATGCGCTGGAACACCACCGGTAATTCTCCGGATTTGCGGTCAACCCGTGGTGGACGGGATTCGTGTTCACGTAGTGGAGCCTCGCGAGATACGACTTCTCGTAAGTCAGACGGCTCTCCCAGAACCGGTACCAGACTTTCCGCCCCGGTTGCCCATCCCAACTGTTGAACTGCTTGGCTGAGGTCATGTGGAGTTTCGCCAGCAATCGGCGGAGAGATTCCGGGTTGCCAGGCGAAAGGGCAACGAAGTGGTAATGATTCGAAAGCACGGCCCAGGCCTGCAGCGACCATCCGAATTCATTGGCAACGTCAAACAGTGACTCCATGAAGAAATCCCGCTTTTCGGGCGCGGTCAGGATGCGTTGCTTGAGGTAAGTCCCGGCTGATACCATGTAAAGACCGGGCGCGAAGAGCCAATGGGCGGGTGCGTGGGGCCAGTCCATGGACTTGATTCGGTGCAACGCTTGGAAACGGAAATCAACGGTTCCATCGATCTTTGGAGTGCGCCGACGTGTCGGCGCTTAGTTTGGCAGGCAGAGTCACGGGGCCGGGAGGGAGGGGGGGGAGTGGTTGGCACTCGGCGGCGGTTTTTTGTTGGTGGGCGTTCCTGTATTCTCCACTTCCGCGGGCCGCCGCCTCCTCTTCCCTGGCGCCCTTTTTCGGGGGCGCCGGCCACCCGCCCCCCGCGTCGCCGCACTCCAAAGTCGGCATACTAATCTGTGTCGGTCACCAGGTCCTCGTAGGCGGCGTTCACGTAGTTGACGTGCCTGGAGTAGAGCACTCCGCGTAACAGCAGCCGCAGGGTCAGGTAAACGTTAATGTCCACTTGCCCGCCGTTCTCGCGCACGTCCAGCACCTCCGCAATCTCCAGCGTCTCCGCGTCCACGGCCACCTTGCCGGCGGGGCATTCGAACAGGTGGCGCCCCGTCTCCGGCTTGCCCGGCGGGGTTGTCAGCACGAAATCGAGGCCCTTCATGCGGCCGAAGATCATGTCGCGTTCCAGCATCCGGCGGATGTGGAAGCCGTCGTAGCCCCGGAATTCCTCCCATTGCCCGTGCAGGTGGAAGAAACTCGGTTTCTCGATGAACGGACCCCCGTATTCCGGGCAGAAGGTGTCGCAGTTGCCGCACTCGTTGCAGAACGGGGCGAAGTTGGCGATCTGGTGCGGTTTGGTGATCCTGAGCACGCCGCCCGCCTCCGCCTCGGCCCGTCCGCCGCGCAGGACATAGTTCCTGTAGGCAATCTCCTGCCGTGGCAGATCGAACACGAAGTTCGCGTCATTCGGGCACACCGGGACGCACTTGTCGCACGAGATGCAGTCGAAGACCCACAGTTTCGAATTGATGCGCTTGGGAACCAGCGAGTTGCGCGATCGCGAGTAGCGCGTGTCCGCAACCGCCGCGGCAGCCGCGCGCCGGTGGTTGTCCAGCGCTGCCCGCCGCGGATCCTTGTCCCCGCCTGCGCGATGGACAATGAACTCGGCCATCGAACCCGCATCGGTTTCTTTCATCGCCTGGTCCAGCGCGTCGAGATACTCGACCATCCTGGTGTATCCGCCCGGCTTCAGCAGGTCGGTGCAAACCGTGACGGGCACGAAGCCGCAGGCCACGCAGTCGGCGAAATTGTGCCTGTCCACACCCGCGGAGAAACTGATGTCGGGTATCCCGTCATCGTCCCCGCCCCCACAGCGCTCCCGGTACGCATCGCGCCACACCGATCCCAGTTCCTGCGTGATCGGGTGCAGGGGCGCCCCGCTCAGGTACATGACCTTCTCGTTCTTTCCGAAGAATTCCCGGTGGTTAAGCACCTCGAGCGTGTTGCTGAACTTCGCGCCGACGTCGAGTCCAAGCGCGCGCCCGGTGGCGCGAAGCCGCCGGGTCATCTCGATGGAGTCGTCGAACTGGAGGCCCGCCGTCAGCGCGGCCGGGTTCACCGTGATCTCCCCGTAGCCCATCGTTCCGTGCAGGATCTCGCGGATGCGTTCCCCGCCCAGCATGGTGGGGTTCATCTTGATGATCGTGTGCAGCCGGTTGTGGCGCAGCAGGTGGTCCACGATGCCCTCGATCTCGTCGGCGGGGCAGTTGTGGAATGTGGAGAGGGTGGCCGTTGAGACGATGTGCGGATCGAACTCCAGGTCGCGGAAACGCTTCAGGTCCTGCGGGATCTCACCCCTCAGCCGCTCGATCGTCTCCGACGCGTCCTGCAGGCCGCGGATGAACCCCTGAACCTTCCCGCCCCGGATTCCGGCAAGGTCGTAACCGCATGAGAGGTCAAAGACCGTGTCGTAGAAATGGGGCGCCTCCGCGGGGCCGGTGGGACGCTCCCGCCCGGGGACGCCCAGCGCCCCCGATTCCTCGAGAATCCGGATCAGCATCCAGCCCTTCACGTACTCGTCCAGCGACTGGCGGACGAGCAGCTCCTGCGAGAACTCGATGTTGTAGCCGACGTTCGTCATGTCGATGCAGGGGCGGCCGATGGTCAGGCGGTCGTCCACCTGCACGGTTTTCAGTTCCAGGATGCGCGCGCCGCCCAGCCAGCAAAGCACGAGGTTCTGCGCCATCTGGGTGTGGGGGCCGGCGGCCGGTCCCAGGGGGGTTCCCGCCGGCAGGCCGCAGAAGCGGACACCGGTGCGGGGGCGGGGGTTGCCGTCGCCGCGCCAGAACTTGGCGGCCGGCAGGTCAAAAATGCGGGCATCGCGCTTCAGTTCGGCGAGCATCCGCCGGAGAAGCGTGGCAAACGGGAGGGGGGCGAGTTCGGGCATGGGCGAAAGAGAGCGCTTATCGCGGCTTCGGCTGCCGGTGTCAACCACCGAGGCGGGGCGATCCATCTTGCACCCTCCGGGATGTTGCCCCACCATCACCCGGCCATGACCAACCGAACCGCACTCATCACCGGCGCTTCCGGCGGAATCGGGGCCGACCTGGCCCGCATCTTCGCCCGCGAGGGGTGGTCGCTGGTTCTTGTCGCGCGCAACGCCGACAAACTGGCCGAAGTTGCCAAGGCATGCCGCGCGCTGGGCAGTCCGGAAACGGTCGTGATTCCCTGCGACCTGGGCCGGCCCGGCGCCCCCGCCCGGCTTTTTTCCGAAACGGAGTTGCGCGGCCTCCATCTCGCTGCCCTCGTGAACAACGCCGGATTTGGCGAGCGAAGCGACTTCGCCGTCCAGGATCCGCAGTTGATCGGGGACATGATCAGCCTCAATGTCACCGCGCTGACCCAGCTCACCCGGCTGGTCCTGCCCGGCATGCTGGCGCGCGGCGGCGGCCGCATCCTCAATGTGGCGTCCACGGCGGCCTTCCAGCCCGGCCCCTACATGGCGGTTTACTACGCCACCAAGGCGTTCGTCCTGTCGCTATCCGAAGCGCTCCACGAGGAACTCCGCGGCACCGGCGTCACGGTCACGGCGCTGTGTCCCGGCCCGACGCACACGGGTTTTGCCGATCGCGCCGGGATGGGGAGCACCCTCCTCTTCCGCCTGGCCATGCAGTCGTCCGCGGTCGCCGAGACCGGGTACGGGGCCATGATGGCCGGGCGCGCACTGGCCGTCGCCGGTTGGCGCAACTGGTTGCTCGTCCAGTCGAACCGCATTTCGCCGCGTTCGGTCGTCCGCCGCATTGTGGCGTCACTGCAGAAAGGGGAACATTGAACCGGTCGAGCCTGAATCTGGTCATCGGTTTCATTCTCGGGATGGTGGTTGGTCCGCTGCTTTTCCGCCAGTACATCAAAGCGACGGGCCAAGGCATCCCCGCGTCGCTGCGTCCGCAGGCAGACGCGGGGGAGACCAGCGAAATCCGGATTTACCGCAGGCAGGCGGGACAGTTCTACCGGGTCCGCTGGGATACCACCAGCCGGGACGACGCGGGGAGCACGGTTTCCAGCGCCACTTACCGCCTCGATGTCCAGCCGGCACCCGGCGGGGCGGTGGGTATGTTGCAGGCCAATACTCCCGACGCCACCCAGCGCCGCCGCGTCCTCAAGTTCTCTCCCCCGGTGGATTGGGACAAGGATCCGGCCGTGGTCACGCTGGGTTGGGAATATGCGAACTAAGAACCCGGGGTTTCCCGTTCGGGGTTGGCAGCCAGGAACGCGCGGACCTCTTCGGCGTCGGGCATCGAGTCCTGTGCACCCAGCCGTGTCACGCTGAGCGCACCCACCGCACAGGCGGAGCGGATCGCCTCGCGCAGGTTCTTGCCGCGCGCAAGCGTCGCGGCGAGGCCCCCCGCGAAGGCGTCCCCGGCGGCGGTGGTGTCCACGGCCTCCACGCGAAAGGCCCCGGTGAAAAATGGACCATCGGCGTCCAGGAGCATCACGCCGCCCGCTCCCAGTTTCACGACGGCGCGCGCCACACCCGACTCGCGGAGGGCTTTGGCGGCTTCCAGGGCGCTGTCGCGGTCCTCAACCGGGATCCCGGTGAGGATTGCGGCCTCGTGCTGGTTTGGAACCATGATGTCGGCCAGCGCGATCATCGCGGGCGGCAGCGGCACGGCCGGGGCCGGGTCGAGCACCACGGTCACCCCGGCCTCCCGGGCGATCCGCATCGCCTCCTCCACCGCGTCGGTCGGTATTTCCAGCTGGACCAGCAGCACCTTCGCGCCCCGGATCGCCGCGCCCGCCGCGCGCACGTCCGCCGGGGTGACCAGTCCGTTGGACCCGGGCACGACCACGATGCGGTTGCGTGCCTGCGAATCCACCACGATCAGTGCCACGCCCGTCGGGGTGCCGGCGGTGCGGCAGACACCGCTGCAATCGGCGCCGGCCTTTTCCAGGTTGGTCACGCAGGCCCGCCCAAACGCGTCATCGCCCACCCGCCCGATCATCGCCATGCTCCCGCCCAGCCGGGCCGCGGCATAAGCCTGGTTCGCCCCCTTGCCGCCGCAGACCGTCCGGAAACCCGTCCCCGAAACCGTTTCCCCGGTTTCGGGCGCGCGTGGCGCGAGCGCGACCAAATCCATGTTCAGGCTTCCCACCACGGCAATATCGGCCATCGGGCACACTCCAGTCACTTGCAGGCTAAACGAATCGACTGCCCCGCCGGTCCCGGAATTCAAGGTATGTCTTCGCGGGGAACCCGGAAAAAGAACGGCTTTTCCGCCTACTCGCCGCCCATCGCCACCTGCACCGGCAGCCGCCCCACGGCAGCCAGGTACACGTAGAATGCGGCGAAGCTGAACAGGACCGAGTCAAGCCGGTCCAGCACGCCCCCGTGCCCCGCAAACGCACCGCCGGAATCCTTCACGCCGGCATCGCGCTTGATCAGCGATTCCGCCAGGTCGCCGATCTGGCCCACGATGCCGATCAGCACACCGGCCCCGGCCACCTCCAGCCACGTCAGGTCCATGTCGCCGCCGAGGAGCCGCTCCAGCGCCTTGAGTCCCACACCCACGGCGATGCAGGCGACGAATCCGCCGGCCGCGCCCTCCCAGCTTTTCTTCGGGCTGATACCGGGCGCCATCTTGTGACGCCCCAGTTTGCATCCGATGAAAAACGCCGCCGAGTCGAGTGCCCACACGTTCAGCAGCACCATCAGCAGGTAGATTCGGTCCACCGCCAGCACCTGCAGCCCGAGTCCGAGGGGCAGGCCGATGTAGAGCGGCACGAACAGGTTAATGGGGATGGCGAGAAGCGAGTTGGCGAGGCGCGCGTAAAACACCTTCACGGAGAACACCGTGAGCAGCAGCACCACGAGCAGTGGCAGGATCCACGCCACGTAGCGGTCCGGGGGCAGCATGCCGGCGGCGATCAGGATGGCCGTGGCGGGCATGGTCAGGGGGAGCGAACTCTTCACGCCCTTGTGGATCGCCATGTTGTGGATCTCGCGGGCGGCAATGACACCCACGGCCAGCGTCATGGCGGGCAGCAGCCACGACAGCCACCCGTAAAGCAGGCTGGCCACGATGGCAGCCACCAGCACCAGCGCCACGCGGGCGCGCGACTGCCGCACATTGTTGCCTTCAGCCATGGAGTTCACGCGGATCCATATTCAGTCGGGGGGAAGGTGGACGGGCCCACGGCTTGAATGCAAGGGGATCGTGCCCCGAAAAAAGAAAAGCCGCCGCGCCGGGGAAAACCCCGTGCGCGGCGGCAGCTTCGAAACCTGTTTCGCGAGAAACCGGTCCTTAGCGGACGATACGAACGTTCGTCGCCTGGGGCCCCTTGGGTCCCTGGGCGGTGTCAAACGTCACGGCCTGACCTTCCGACAAGCTGCGAAAGCCTTCCGCGACGATCGAGGTGTGGTGGACGAACAGGTCCGGGCCGCTCTCGGGGGTGATGAAACCAAACCCCTTCGCATCGTTGAACCATTTCACGGTTCCGTTGGCCATGATAGGCCTCCTCTGGGTGGGGCGTATTTGCCCCTTGTAGTGTGAGAACCGGAGGGTGAAGGGGAGTCACGTGTGCCGGGAAATGGAACTCAACCGGCCGAAAAGGAACGATTGCGGTACCAAACCATTTGCTACGTTTCGCCGCCAAAACACGGCAGGTTCTCTATATGTTACGGCGGTAGATGCAGGGCCACGCGGCGGAAATTCATTCAGACAACCCAAAAAAACGATCCAAGCGCATTTTTTGCAGATTTTGCCCTCGGTCCCACAAGCCCGAAAACCCCTCCGGGCCAATCCGGGGCCGTGACTGTCCCGGACCGGTTCACTCCGGTTCCACGACGGAAAAGCCCCACCACGGGCCGTCGGTCCGCCGCCAGAACATGTCCCAACGGTGGGTTTGCTCGTCGGTCCAGCCGTGCCCGGCCGAATCCTCGATCCGCTCGCGCACGCGCAGGGTTTCCCGTTCCTTCCTCGCCTCGAAAACTCCCCAACTCCTGCCCCCCGCGTCGCGGATATTGGGGAGCGGGCGCACCTCGTATCCCGAACCCTTGAAGCAGCGAGCGGACAGGTGGAACTTCTGGTCCGGGGTGCCCAGCCACCGCACGACGATCTGGCGCCGGCCGTCGGTGAAGCGGGCCACCCTGCCGGGCATGTCGCCGTAGAACCGCCGCTCCATGGCGTTCATGCGTGTCTCGCGGATCGGCTTCCCCTCGAACTCCGCGGGCCAGCCGGGGAATTCTGGACCGGCCTTCCTCCCGCCGTCCGCTCCCGGGAACGCCGGCACGGTCGCGGCGATCGCGGCGACAACCAGGAAAGCCGCAATCCGCAGCCATGGCGGCAGGTCACGAAGCCAGGCCGGGGCATTCATGCCGCCAACCCCGGTCGCACCGCATGGCGCCGCATGACCCAGGCCGCTCCGCCCGCCGCAATGGCGAACGAGAACAGCCCGACACCGGCGTGATACCAGCCAGGCACTTCGTCCCCCCGGTGCATCGCGAAGAACAGCGCCGTGGCCCGCAGCACGTTGGCCGCGAACACCACGGCCAGCATGACGGCCGCCGCGACGGAGAAGCGGCGCAGGCCCATGCCGCCCTGGCTCGCCAGGACCGACACGAGGACCAACCCCGCCCAGAGCATCCGGATTCCGCTGCAGGGCCCGTCCACCAGGATCAGGCGTCCGTCCCAGTTGATCCCCGTTCCCTCGGCCACCGCGGGGAATCCGGCCATCCGCACCCATCCCGCCGAAAGGGACGCAACGGCCATCCGCAGGGGCAGCCCCACGTGGTTTTGCAGCGATGGCACGACGGGCAGCGAAAGCAGGAGTAGCAGCACGAACCCGGACCGGCGGCCCGGGGGCAGCATGGAGGCGAGCAACCACCCGACAGACGCCGTCGCCAGGACCGCGTGGATGTGCGGAAGGGTAGACCGGTAGGTCGCCGCGTAAGCCAGCGCCAGGATTGCCGGAAGGAGCAACCGCGGCGGTCGCATCGTGCGTTTCCATGCCTCGCGACCGAGGACCAGGGCGGCCAGCGCGAATGCCGCGATTCCCGTCCGGTTCTCCGGCACGACCACGAGGCGGTGCGCCACCCAGTCCCACGCGGGCCAGAAGGAGGCAAAAAGGACCGCGGCAAGCAGGCCGCCCCACAGGGTCGCGCGCGGTGATGCAGTCGCGTCGGTCGCAGGCGGCACGGGATTCACGCTCCGCGATTCTCCGTCCGTCGGCGCCCGGCAAGCGTCCATGCCAGCACGGCCCCGACCACGGCGAGAAGGGCCCAGGTTTCGGGTTCGGGAATCGTCGGAACGGACGACGGGTCCACGGGCTTCAGCCCGGCCGCGTCGAACATCTCCCTGGTTTCGAGCACCACGGCGCCCGTGACCGGCGTGACCAGTTGGGTGGCCGCGGCGAGTTGCACCGCCTTGTCTTCCTGACTGGCGGAAGGGCGGAGGGCCAGGCGATGAACTTCGTCGTTGGCCCACAGGCGCACGACGTGTCCGGCTGTCTTTCCGGCGACAACCGGCCCCGCTGCCTCCGAAACCCGTTCCCGTTTCCACTCGAGACCCGTGGTGTTTCCGTCCAGCGAGCGGAGGAAGGTTGTCAGGTCACCCGCGGGATCGCCGTCGCGGGGCACGGAACCCACTTTGCACACACGGCCCCAGTCGGGCAGGACCGAGTCGGGTCCCGGCGAAACTTGCATCTCCAGCATGCGCGGCCAGGTCGTGGCCCGTTCCGAACGCTGGACCAGCGCGTCGGGCGGCTGCATCACCACCGGCTGGGGACCATGCACCCAGATGACGATGGCCGCGGGCGAGTCTCCCGCGAGTTCCCATCCGCGCACCAGGGCCGGCACATTGTCCATGCCCCCGACAAAACGATGGGTGCGGACCGCGTCCTCCAGCCGTGCGGCGGCGTCCGCGTCGAGGCGTGTCAGGGGCAGCAGTTCCCTCGCCCCGGAATCGTCGCTGACGACCGCCGCCACCTGGATCCCCCGTGGCAGCGCGTGAACGCACCTGGCCAGGTCCCCGGCCAGCGAAGCAAGCGCCCGCGATCCGTCGAGCACCAGCACCACCCGCTGGGGGCGCGGAGTCCGGCGTTCCACAAGTTCCTGCCGCACGGTGGCCGATGTGGCCCCGGCCCCGCCCGCGTAGGTGCGCGGTCCGGCGTCGGGGGGCGTTCCCAGCGTGATGGTCGTCTGTTCGTCCATCAGCCGCGGGCGCAGGCTGCCCTCGATCCGCGTCCGGTCGGTCGAGGCCGCCAGCCCGGTTGCCTCGTTCACCCACGGGTTGGCGCCCGTCTCGATCCACACCGGGGCGGGCGTGTCCGCCGGGATGACGAAGTTGCGGTCCAGGAAACCCGGCAGGCGCAGGCGCGCCTGGTAGCCGTGCACGGGTGGATTGACGGGGAGCGTGATGCCGATGCGTGTTTTCAGCGTGCCGCCGGCCGGAACGGGGAAACACCGGAGCATCACGCGGTCGTTGCCCGCCGTGGTGACCAGCACCGGGTCGCGGTTCGGGGTCCGGGTGACCACGTCCTCGTAGGCTTTCTTCACATGGCTGCGCCGCGCAAACGCCGCCTCGCGCTCCTCGCCGTTCACCCAAAGGGTCAGCCGCGAAACGACGCCCCCGGGCGGAAGCGCGACGATGGCCCGCGCCTCGCGTGCGAAGGTGTTGGAGTTGCGGAAGGTCAGCGTCCACTCCAGGTATCCGGTTCCCGAGGGGGCGTCCACGATCCCGTCCAGCCGCGACCCGGCCAGGCTCAGCCGCCGGTCCCGGGAGCCCACGGCCTCGTCGCGGTTCTCCGGATCCACTTCCGTCCAGTCGAAGCGCCCCCAGTTTCCCCAGCCGATGCTTTGCGGTAACGGCACCGAGTTGTAGGGCCGGCCCGTGACCCGGTAATACACGGTGCGCGCCGCGTCCATCCCCGGCGGCTTGGGAAGCACCCACGCAAGCGGACCCATACCGTCGCCGCCCCGCCGGTTGCGGTAGCAGGCGCGCAGGATTTCCTCCTCGCTGCCGGCCGTGCGCAACAGCCCGATGCCGCGCTGCCGGCCGGCCGGATCCTCGCCGGCGGCCAGCGACATGCCCCACCGCGTCACCACCATCGGCAGGTTGGCCAGCACCAAGAGGAGAAACGCCGCGGAGGCTCCCCACACGACATGGGCGGGGAACCCCGGGTTGGCCGGTTCACCGCCGGGTTCCCGGCCCGCCGCCCAGGCCCTTTTCAGTCCCGCGCGGCACGCCAATGTGGCGGCAAACGCGAAGAACGGGGAAAGGGGCAGGAAACCGATCCCACCCAGCAGCGCTATCAGGGCGATCGGAACGAGGGGAAGGAACACGAGGGAATACACGAAACCGACGCTGAGGGCGGCGCCGTTCAGGAACAGCAGGAGGCGGGGATGGGAAAGGCGTCCCGACCGCACCGCGGCCAGCGTCAGCAGGTTGGCCACGGGAACCAGCGCCACCAGCACGATGTGCGACCATGTGGGAATCGGGTCAAACAGGTTCGTGGCGCAAAAGCGGCTCAAGAACTCGAATCCCAGCACGCCCGCCGGCCCGAGGATGCCAAACAACAGCACCCAGAACTGGCCCCGCCCGGTCATGGGCGGCCCGGGTGGATTCGGAACGGAAATCATGGGCGCAATGCCTTGCCCGTCCGGCAACCCGGGGTTCGCGGGTTCGCCCCGGAACGCCTCCGCGTATTGCCCGGGCGTGTCCATTCCCGCGATGGCGGCCTCGACGCCGGCAAGCGTGGCGTCTGCCCCGGTTCCGGCCACGGCGTCGATCTGCGCGCGGATGTCGTCCAGGATTCCGCCCACCTGGCGGGCCGGAACCCCCGCGCCCTCCAGCGCGCCGCGAACCGCGTCCAAGTGCTCCCGGATCCTGGATTCGGCCTCGTTGTGGCCGGGCTGCAGCGGTTGCGTCACGGGTTCCCTCCCTCGCTGAATTGGTCGATGGCGTCGCGAACGTCGCGCCAGTAGGCCAGCATCTCGCGCAGGCGTGCCTGGCCCAGCGCCGTCAGCCGGTAGTAGCGGCGCGGGGGACCCGCCGGCGACGGCGCCACGCGGACCTTCACCATGCCGTCATCGGCAAGCCGCGCCAGGATCGGGTACACCGTGCTCTCCCCCAGGGTGAGGCTTTCCACCCTGCCCAGGCGCTGGAGGATCTCGTACCCGTAAGCCTCCCCCGAGCGCAGCGCGGAAAGAACGCAGAGTTCCGCGAGTCCCTTCCTCATCTGTGCGATCCAGGCACGCATGGTGGCGGTGTTCTCCGATTTCTCCGCTACTTTACAAGGCGGTATAGCGCATAGCGATGTAGTGGCGTCAAGAAAAATGCGGAGTGCGTGGGAATCCGCTGTTGCCCCGCCCGGTGACCGGGGCCGGTCAGACCCGCCCGAAGCGCCTTTCGCGGCGCTGGTAATCGAGGATGGCCTCGTAAATCTGGAGCCTGCGGAAGTCCGGCCACAGCACCGGCGTCACGTAGATTTCCGTGTAGGCAATCTGCCACAGCAGGAAATTCGACACGCGCAGCTCGCCGCTGGTGCGCACCAGCAGGTCCGGGTCGCCCAGTTCCGGGTGATACATCCGTTCGGACAGGTGCTCCTCGGTGATCGCCCCGGGGTCCAGGCGCCCGTCGCGCACCTCGCGCGCCAGCTGCCGCACGGCGGCCATGATCTCGGTGCGCCCCCCGTAACTGAGCGCCAGGTTCAGCACCAGTCCGGTGTTTTTCGCCAGCGCGACCGATGCCGCGTCCAGCGCCTCGCGGGCGCTTGCCGGAAGATCCTCCAGGCGGCCCGACGCCACCAGCCGCACGTTGCTTTCCATCAGTTCCGGGATTTCCTTGCGGAGGAACCTCTCCAGCATGGTCATGAGCGCCGTCACTTCGCGCCCCGGCCGCTGCCAGTTCTCCACGCTGAACGCGTACAGCGTCAGCGCGCCCACGCCCAGCTCGCCGCAGGTGCGTACGGCCGTGCGAACCGACTCGATCCCCGCCTCGTGCCCGCGCACGCGGTCCATGAAACCGTGCTGCTTGGCCCACCGGCCGTTGCCGTCCATGATCACGGCCACATGGCGCGGCATTTTCTCCGGCGATATCTGGCGCAGCAGCGCCTCCTCCTCGGGACTGAGCGGCTGGCGGGCGCGCGCCACGAGCGGCCGGCCCGGCTGGGTGCGAACGGAAGTCACGATTGCGAATTGGCGCGGCGGGCGGCGGGGTTGTCAACAGAGACCGGATCGCCGGCCCCGACCGCCTGCCCCGGAAGAAGAGAGGCCCCTGCCCGGCCTATGTGTCGGCCTGCAGCAGCACCTTGACCTCGTGGCTGAACTCGCTGACATCGCGGAACTGGCGGTACACGCTGGCGAAGCGCACATAGGCCACCTCGTCCAGTTCGCGCAGTTTCTTCAGCACCATCTCGCCGATTTTCAGCGAGCTCACTTCCTTCTCCATGTTGTTGTAGAGCGTTTTCTCCACGAACTGGACGATCCGCTCCACCTCTTCCAGCGTCACGGGGCGCTTCTCGCACGCGCGGATGATGCCGCCGGCCACCTTCTGGCGGTCAAAGGCCTCGCGCCGTCCGTCCCGCTTCACCACCATGATCGGCACCTTCTCGATCACCTCGAAGGTCGTGAAACGGTGGCCGCACTTGAGGCACTCGCGGCGACGCCGGATGGAATCCCCCTTGGGACTCTGGCGCGAATTCACAACCTTGCTCTCCAAATGGGCGCAGAAGGGACACAACATGTTCGGGTTCAGGTCTCGCTCGGATACAAGATAGGCCACTTACAAGCCCCGCAAGCCCAACCGAGTCAATCGTTTTCCACAGCCTGTGGAAAAAGGGAAAGCGCGGTCCACGAAGGAGCACGGAGGGACTCGAAGGAAAACAAGACGGAACCTTGGTGCCGCGCCGTCCCAATGGGTTTGTCCGGACCGATCAGGTTCTCAGCGGATGAGGAGATTCGATGTCACCTCGAATCCTGTGACATTCCATGAATCGCCTTGCTGGCGGACGAAAAGCGATATGCCCGCCTTTACCTTCTCAAACATTACGGGCGCGTCAAAACGTCCGGAAACGACCGTCCCGCTGGTGAACGAGTAGTTTACCCAATAGGAACTCCCGATTTCTCCCAGTCTGTTCACGGGGCCAAGTTTCTGCGAGTAATTCGCAAACATGCGCCGCCACTCGTCCGCCGTGATAGCCGAAGCCAGGTCCGGATCAGAATGCTTTTCGATCAATTCCGGATTCCAGGTGGCGACGGTATGCTGGATCAGGCTTGCCGCAAACGGGCGGGCTTTGGCGTCGAGGTTTCGGAAGGATTTTTCCGCCAGGCCGAGGCCGAGGCATACCAGGACCGCGATCAGGAACGCGGTTTTCAGGGCTTTCCGAAGCCGGGATTCCCTCCGCCGGGGTGGCGGATGGACTTCCGCGTCCTGTTGTTCCGGTTCAGGCTGTCGATCTTCCGAGTTGCCCATTTCCCACCTCAATGGTCCGGGGGATGTCCGGAGGAATTACGACCGCTCCAAGATTTCCCGGACGCTTTTCCCTTCGCGCCCCTTCGCGTTCCTTGGTGGATGAATCCGCTTTACGCGGGCACGGCCTCGGGTTGCGGAGAGCGGTCGTACTCGTCCACCTCGTCGAGGCGCAGGCTCACCACCCGGCTCACGCCCTGTTCCTCCATCGTCACGCCGTAGATCGTGTTGGCGAGGGCCATCGTCTGCTTGTTGTGCGTGATGATGACGAACTGCGTGGTCTGTGCGAACTCCTGCACCAGTTCCTTGAAGCGCTCGATGTTCTTGTCGTCCAAGGGCGCGTCCACCTCGTCCAGGATGCAGAAGGGGCTGGGTTTGCGCAGGAAGATGGCAAACAGCAGCGAGATGGCCGTCAGCGCCTTCTCGCCGCCCGAAAGCAGGGAGATGTGCGTGGGCTTCTTGCCGGGCGGCTGGGCCACGATGTCGATGCCGCTGTCGAGCACGCCGCCCTCCTCCGTCATCACCAGGTCCGCGCGGCCGCCGCCGAACAGGCGCCGGAACACGTTGGCGAAGTTCTCGCGGATCTCGGCGAAGGCGTGGGTGAACAGGTCCGTCGTGGTCTCGTCGATCTTGTGGATCGTCTCGGCCAGCTGGCCCTTTGCCAGCACGAGGTCCTTCTCCTGCGCCGTGAGGAAGGTGTAGCGCTCGTTGAGCTGGTTGTACTCGTCGATGGCGCCCACGTTCACGGGGCCGATGGCCTCGATCAGGCCGCGGATCTCGGTGATGCGCGCGGCGATGTCGTCGGGCTCGCGCAGGTGGGCCAGCGCCTCGGCGATCTCCTCCGCCGTGGCGGGGATGCGCACGTCCGCCGGGTCGCGCTGCTCCTCGGGCGCCGCGGCCCCGGCAGGTGCCGGTGCCCCGGCCTCAATGCCTTCCGGCGCGGCGGCGGCGGCCGCCTCATCCAGCGGCTGCGGGCCCGCGGGCTCCGGTTCCTCGTACTGTTCGCGCAGCAGGACGCGGGCGATCACGCCGTCGATTCCCAGGGCGAACTTCTCGCCCGCCTGCACGCCGATGTTGTCGAGCTGCGTGCGCTGCTCCGTGCGCCGCAGTTCCACCTCGTGCAGCTCGTTCTGGGCCTCGTTGAAGTCGCGCTGCAGCACCTGGGCATGTTCGCCCAGCCGGCGCAGGTCGAGCTGGATGGTCTCCTTGCGCTCGGTCTCGTGGGTGATCTTCTCCGCGATCTCGCGTCCGCGGGACTCGAGTTCATCCACCAGGGCGCGCTGGGCCGCGATCTCCGCGTGGGCCGCCTCCTGCAGCGCGGTGATCTCGCCGGCCTCGCGCTGGCGCTCGGTCTGGGTCTCGGTCACGCGCACCTTCTCGCGCTTCAGGTCCTCCAGCCGCGTGCGCCGCGACTCCTGGCGTTCGCGCGCCGTGCTGATGGCGATCATCAGGCTGTTCAGCTCGCCCGAGAACTCGCTCAGCTCGCGCTGCTTGGTGGTCGCGCGGCTCTCGGCGGCGGCCAGGTCGATCTCCAGGTCGCGGATCTTCCCGCCCAGCTCCTCCAGCAGGGCCGCGTTGCGCTCCTGCACGTTGCGGTGCCCGGCCACCTCGCTCTCCATGCCGCCGCGGTGCTCCTCCAAGCGGCGCAGCTGCGCGGTCTTGTCGGCCAGGCGGCTCTCGAGCACCTCGTAGTCCTTGCGGGTGCGGGCCGCCTCGATCTCCTGCTGCTGCGCGCTGGCGGCGATTTTCTCGTGCTTGGCGCGCAGGTCGGCGATGGTGGCGCGAAGCTCGGTCACGGCGGCCGACAGCTCGCCCTCGCGCCGGCGCAGGTCCTGCAGCTGGCGGGCCAGCTCCTTCACCTCGCGCGTGCGGTGCAGCAGGCCGGCGGTCTTCACCGCGCCGCCGCTCATCGCCCCGTGCGGGTTCAGCATGTCGCCGTCCACCGTCACGTAGCGCGTGCGGAATCCGCGCCGCTGGAGTTCCACGGCCTTGTCCATGTTGCGGACCACGACCACGCCGCCCAGCAGGTAGCGGACCGCCCGCTCGATGTGCGGGTCGTACTTCACCAGGTCGGTCGCGAAGCCGATGACGCCGTCCTCGGCCATCACCTGGCGCAGGCGCTCGGGGTTCTCGCGCGGCTCGATCAGGTCGAGCGGCAGGAACGTGGCGCGCCCCGTGCCCTGGTCCTTCAGCCACCTCAGCGCGGCCTTGCCGTTCTCCGCGTTCTCGATGATGATGTCCTGGGCCTGCGCGCCGAGGGCCACCTCGATGGCCAGCTCGTGCTCGCCCTTCGCCTCGATGAGGCTGGTCACCACGCCGCGCACGCCGTTCAGGATGCCGCCGCGCGCGGCCAGCATCACGTCGCGCACGCCGCGGAAGTACCCGTCGAAGTTGTCCTGCATCTCGGCCAGCGCCTTGTGGTGGCTCTCGCACTCCTGCAGCGAGCGGCGGGCCGCCTCCAGGTCGCTCATCGCCCCGGCGAACTCCTGCTCGCGGGCCTGCAGGTTCGCGCGCGTGGTGGCCTGGTCGGCCCTCAGCGCGGCCAGCACCTGGTCGTTCTCGTCCGCCGTCGCGTGGCGCTCCTCGCGCTCGGCCTCGGCGGCGTCCACCTGCTGGCGCAGCAGGGCGAGCTCCGCGTCGCCGCGCGACATCTCGTCCAGGGTCTTCTGCTCCATCGCCCGCGCCAGGCGCGCCGCGTTGTCCAGCTCGTGGTGGGCGCGGTTGGCCGTGTTGATCTCGTCGCGCAGGCGGCGGATCTCGGCTCCCGAGCCGTCCGTGTCGGCGCGCATCGCGTCGTGGCGCGACTTCTTCTCCTCGTACTCGGCCGCCAGCGTGGCCAGGGCGCCGTCGTTCTCGGCGATTTCGGTCTCGGCGCGGGTGATGTCCTCGCCCAGGAACCAGGCCCGTTTGCCCAGCTCCTCCATCTCGCCGGCCAGCGTGGAGCGGCGCTCCTCGCCCTGGGCGATGCGCTGCGTGGCCAGTTCGATGCGCCCGCGCGCCTCCTGCAGGCGGCTTGTCAGGTCAAACTGCAGCCCGTGCGTCTCGTCCAGCGCGGCCTGCACCTCCTCGGCGCTCGTGCGCCCGGCCAGCGTCTGCTCGTCCACTTCGCGCAGCGCGCCGCGCAGTTCCGCCACGCGCCCGGCCAGGCGCCCGTAATCCGCCTCGGTGGTTTCGCTCTGTTCGCGCAGCAGGAAGAAGCGCCGCACGATCAGTTCCATCTCCAGGCCCTGCAACTCGTTGCTCAGGCGCTTGTACCGCTCCGCCTTGTTCGCCTGGCGCTTCAAGCTGCCCGCCTGCCGCTTCACCTCGGCGATGATGTCGGCCAGGCGCAGGATGTCCGCCTCGGTGCGCTCCAGTTTGTGCAGCGCCTCCTCCTTGCGGGCCTTGTACTTCGAAATTCCGGCCGCCTCGTCGAAGATCACGCGGCGCTCCAAGGGGCGCGAGTTGATGATGGCGTCCACCTTGCCCTGCTCCAGCACGCTGTAGCTGTCCGTGCCCACGCCCGTGTCCATGCACAGGCTGGTGATGTCCTTCAGGCGGCACTGGGCGGCGTTCATCAGGTACTCGCTCTCGCCCGTGCGGAAAAGGCGGCGCTGAATGGAAACCTCGTCGAAATCGGTCGGCAGATGACGCCCTTCGTTGTTGAGAACGAGATTCACGCGGGACATTCCGGTCGGTTTCATGGATCCGGATCCGTTGAAAATGACATCCCCCATGCGGGAGCCCCGGAGGCTCTTGGCGCTCTGCTCACCCAGCACCCAGCGGATCGAGTCGAAGATGTTCGACTTTCCGCACCCATTTGGTCCAACAATGACCGTTACGCCCGGATGGAAATCCAGCGTCGTTTTATTGGCGAAACTCTTGAAGCCCTGCAGTTCCAAGCGCTTAAAAAACAGCATTCGACACCTCTGCGTCAGCCGGAAAAGGAAATGTCGGCGGCATCCACGGATTGACACCCGTCAACTTCGGGTGCGTCCCCAACGGGACTAGAGAACTCAACGTTAGACAGTGCCGCCGACGAAGAGATTGCGAAATGTGGACTTTTCGATCCCAGACGCAAGCACAAAATGCGCTTTTTTTCTTGTCGCATACCAAATCTTGACATAAACGGTCCAGGTCCCCGCCACATATGGGGCTGGGGGCGGATATGTTGTGCGCATGCGAAAGCAGGGGCACAATGCCAAATCCCGGGTTCCATCGGGGGGGCTGTGCCACGCGGCCCTCCCGCACCCCCCACAAATCCTTTGCCACGACCGTCCTGTTTGGCCAAACCTTGCAGTCTGGAACACCGCCTTGGACCTGAACGACTCCCACACGCTCCGTCCGGACCGGCCAGCCAAACCGGGGATGAACCCGCCCGACAACGGCGTCGGCGAGGATTCCGCGAAAACAGCCGATGCGACGCGCCTGCCTGCCGGAACGCTGCTCGAGGGCCGGTTCCGCTACCGGGTCGAGAACCGGCTGGGCAAGGGCGGCTTCGGATCCGTGTACATGGCCGAGTGTCTGGGCCATGACGCCGCCAACCCGGAAACGCCGCCCTCAAGCGTGGTGATCAAGTTCATCAACCCGCCCCAGGGCCAGGATCCCGCGGCCATCCTCAAGCGCGAGCTCTCGGCGCTGCTGGCGCTGGAGCACCCTCGGATCATCCGCCTTTACGACTGGAGCACCGAAGCGCCGGCGGCGTTCATGGTGCTCGAGTATTTCCCCCTCGGCAGCCTGCACGATGCCGGCTACTGGCCCGACGGCCTGGGGGAGCGCTCGGTCTGGCGCATCCTGGGCGACGTGCTGGACGGGCTCCATGCCGCGCACGCCGCGAGCATCCTGCATCTCGACATCAAGCCGGGCAACCTGCTGCTCGACGGCACCGGCGGTTACGTGATGACGGATTTCGGCATCTCGCAGGGCAACCTGGTTTCGCGCAACATCGTGGACACGGGCATTGGCTCGCTCGGTTTCCAGGCGCCCGAGCAGCGTCACTGCAAGCACGAGATGATCGGGCCGCGCACGGACCTGTGGGGCCTGGGCGCGACGGCCTACGCCGCGTGGACCGGCGTGCGGCTCGACCGCCACGAGGAGCTTTTCGTGCGGCCCACCGATTCCCACCCCTACGGCCTTCCGATGATGGGCGCCATCCGGCCCTGCCCCGCGCCGCTCGAGGAGACCGTGATGAGCCTGCTGGCCGTGGACCCGGCGCGCCGGCCGGGCGGTGCCGCCGAGGTGCTGGCGCGGGTGCGGCTGCTGCGCGGCGGATCGGCCGATTCGCTCGCGGCGGCCGTCCAGCGCGGCATCCCCGTGGAGGACGGGGAGCGCGCCGCCCTGCTCGATTCGCTGGTGGACCCGCTGTGGTCGTCCATCTGCCGGGCACGCGACTTTCAGCACCAGGTGCTGCGGTTTTCCGACGGCGACCGCATCTGCGCCGAGGGCGAGTCCTCCCACACCGCGTTCCTGCTGCTGCTGGGGCGCATCGACATCACCCGCGACGGCGTGCGGCTGGCCAGCGAGTCGCGCGAGGGCACTTTCCTGGGCGAGGTGGCCACGCTGACCGGCCGCCCGCGCACCGCCACGCTCACCGCCCGCGGCGAGACCTTCGTCGTCGTGTTCAACGCGGCGGAACTGGAGCAGTTCGCCACGCGCCACCCGGCGGTGGGAATCCGCCTCATCCGGTCGCTCGCCACGCGCCTCGCCAGCGTCTCGGCCCCGCAGGGCAAGGAACCTCCGAATTCGGGGACACCCAAATGAAGGTCCACCGCACTTTCCGCAAACTGCGCAGGTTTCCGCGTTTCCGCCGCCCTGCCCCGCCCGGCGCCACGCCGGGCACCGTGCTGCCGCACCCCGGGGCCGCCCCCACCACGATCCGCGTGATGGCATACGGCCCCGGCGGCGTGCTGGAAAGGGAGATCGCGGACCCGGCGGAGCTCGCCGCGCTTCCGGCGGGCCACGCCGTCATCTGGGTGGATGTGGCGGGCCTGGCCGATGCGGCCCGCCTCCAGGAAATCGGGCGGATCTACGGCATCCACTCCCTCGCCCTCGAGGACATCGTCAACTCGCACCAGCGCCCGAAGGTGGAGGAGTACGACACGCACGATTTCGTCGTGGCCCGCATGGCGCCCCTGCCCGACGAGGAGGAGACCGACCAGCTGGGCCTGGTGCTCGGCGAGGGGTTTGTCGTCACCTTCCAGGAACGGCCGGGCGACTGCTTCGACCCGGTCCGCGACCGCATCCGCCACGGGCGCGGCCGCATCCGCGAACTGGGCGCCGATTATCTCGCCTACACGCTGCTCGACGTGACGATCGACGCCTACTTTCCCCTGATGGAGAGTTACGGCGACCGCCTGGAGGAACTCGAGGACGAGACCATCCTGAGCCCGACCCCCGCGCTGGTGACCCGCCTCTACGAGATCCGCCGCCGACTGACGGGCATGCGCCGCGCCGTGTGGCCGCTGCGCGAGACCGCCGGCGCGCTGCTGCGCGACACGTCCCCGCGCATCCGCCACGAAACCAGGGTGTACCTGCGCGACTGCTACGACCACACGGTGCAGATCATCGACCTGCTCGAGGTGTACCGCGAGATGGCCTCGGGGCTGACGGACGTGTACCTGACCAGCGTCAGCAACCGCATGAACGAGATCATGAAGGTGCTCACGATCATCTCCACCGTTTTCATCCCCCTCACCTTCCTGGCCGGCGTCTACGGCATGAACTTCAACACGGCGAAGTCGCCGCTCAACATGCCGGAACTGGAGTGGTACTGGGGTTACCCGGCGGTGATGGCTTTTATGGCGCTGATCGCGCTGGGCGAGCTGTGGCTTTTCTGGCGCTGGGGCTGGCTGCGCCGCACGCCCAGGATCCGGATCGAGCCGGCGTCTCAGCCGGCCGGGCCGCCTTCGTCCAGGTAAAACACCACGTTGTGGGCGCCCTGGGCGAAGAAGATCGTCGCCCGCCCCTTCACGCCGCGCACCACGAACGGCACCTCCAGGTTGTCGTCCACCTGTTCCACCTGCCCGTCGCGCCCCTCCAGCAGGCGGCTGGCGATGGCCTCGGTGTCGAGGAAGTGGAGGGGCGGCTCCGGCAGCGGCGGCTGCAGGGCGCGCCCGATGCGGTAAACCGGCGGCTGTCCCGCGAGGAACAGCACCCGGCTCGCGCCGAGCGACGCGGCAAGTTCCAGGATTTCCTCAAAGGGTGTGCGATCCATCCCCGCCAGATACAGCGGGGCGCCAAAAAACAGCGGTGAAAACAGGGGGGCACCGGCCGCGGATCGGGGCAAAAAAAAGAAGCGCGGGGAGTTGGCGCTAAGAACTCGAGCCCGTCGTAATTACGATAAAAACCGGTAAGTTCACATTTTCCGGTGGCTGTCGCCGGTCCGGAAATTGTCGGAACCGAGTTGGTCTTTTGCTGCCCGATCCAGCGCTTTCCCCGCGCTATCGTGATTCAAGGATGTAGGCCAAAGGTGACCCGTGCGTCAACAAAAAAAGAATAACAATCGGCCGGCGGGGGCGACACGAAGGGGCGGGCGGCCGGCCGCGCGGCGGAAAACAACGCCGCGCGCAACACGCGGGATCCGGAGGGGAATTTGGGTGTCCCCGTTTTTCGGGATTCAACGGGGGGTGGTGCGGGGGATCGCCGCGCGTTCCGGCCGCGCTCCTCGCATGTCCCTTTCCCGCTGGCGGATCAATCCCGCCCGTCGCGCCGTTTCGCGGCGAGCTCGAACACGGCCACCTCGGCGGGTGCGCCGATGCGCACGGGCACGCCGCTGGTGCCGATGCCGTTGCACACGAAAACCGGGCACGCCGGGCCCTCCACCCAGCCGCCCGCGTACTTCTGCCCGTACAGCGAGGGCACGATGGGGGCGCCCACGCGCGGAAGGCACACCTGGCCGCCGTGCGTGTGCCCGCTGATCATCAGGTCAACCCGGTGGCCGGCCGACACGAAGTCCGGGTCCTCGGCCGCGTCGGGGTTGTGCGAGAGAAGAAGGCGGGGCATGTCGCCCGGCACCCCGCCCAGCGCGTCGTCGGGGCGCAGGCTCTCCTCCCAGTAGTCGCCCAGGGCAGCAACGCAAAGCCCCTCGCGGGCCGAGGCCGCAAGGCGCCGTTCCGGCGTCACGAAAACCCGGGCGTTGTCCAGCAGCGGGATCCCGGCGGCGGCGAACTCGCGGCGCATGGCCCGCTCGCCCTCCCACCAGTCGTGGTTTCCCAGCGTCGCCGCCACGCCCGTCCGGGCCCGCAGCGCGCCGAACGCCCGCACCACCGGCGCGATATAGCGCGGCGAATTGATGACATAGTCGCCCGTGAGCACCACCAGGTCGGGCGACAGCGCGTTCACGCGCGCCACGATGGAGGCCACGAACTCGATGGGCAGCCACGGACCGTGGTGCACGTCCGTGAGCTGCGCGATGCGGAAACCCTCCAGCGCCGGGTGCAGCCCGTCGAGTTCCACGCGGACCGGGGTCAGGCGCACGCAGTCCGGGCCCGCCCACTGCCCGAACGCGCGCATTCCCGCGGCGTGGCCCAGCGCGGCCCTCGCGCACGCCCGCGACATGGCCAGGCGCAGCCGCCGCCGGTGGCGGACGCGGCCGGAATCCGCCGTGTGGCGGTGGTGCGTGATGCGGTGGTTGATCCACGAAAACAGCGGTCGTGCCAGCGCGGGGGGTTCGCCCGTGGTTCGTGTCCGGGGCAGGGTCATCCGTTCCGCGTCCTCCGGCCTTTTCGCGTCATGTTCAACAGGCTGCCGCGGCGGGCGATGCCGGCCGCATCGGGATGCCGCGCGAGGCCAGGTGCTTCTTCGCCTCCGCGATCGAGTAGTCGCCAAAGTGGAAGATCGATGCGGCAAGCACGGCGTCGGCCTTCCCGCGGAGAACGCCGTCGGCCAGGTGGTCCAGCGTTCCCACGCCGCCCGACGCGATCACCGGGATCGTCACGGCGTCGCTCACCCGCGAGGTGAGCTCCAGGTCATATCCGTCCCGTGTGCCGTCGCGGTCCATGCTGGTCAGCAGGATTTCCCCCGCGCCATATTCCTCCATGCGCCGGGCCCACGCGATCGCGTCGATGCCGCGCGGCCTGCGGCCGCCGTGGGTGAACACCTCGAACTCGAACGGGCTTTCCGCCGCCGCGCGCTTGGCGTCGATCGCGACCACGATGCACTGCGTGCCGAACCTCGCCGAGGCCGCCCGCACGAATTCCGGGTTCTCCACCGCCGTCGTGTTCAGCGAAACCTTGTCCGCACCGGCGCGCAGCAGCGCCTTGATGTCTTCCAGCGTCTTGATGCCGCCGCCCACGGTCACGGGCATGAACACCTGGGCCGCCGTGCGCCGCACGACGTCGATCATCGTGGCGCGTTTCTCGTGGCTCGCGGTGATGTCCAGGAACACCAGTTCGTCCGCCCCGGCGCGGTCATAGGCGATGGCGGCCTCCACGGGATCTCCGGCGTCGACCAGGTTCACGAAGTTGACGCCCTTGACCACCCGGCCGTCCTTCACGTCGAGGCAGGGAATTATGCGCTTCGTCAGCATGATGATCCGTGGTACGGGCGGGGGGGAGCGTTGTTCAATCCGGACCGGGTTGCATGGCGGCGTGCTGTCCGGATCACAGCATTTTCAGCATCAGGTGTTCCGTGTTGCCCTCGCGCAGCACATTCTCCACCGCGCCGATGAACCGGTAGCCGCGGGTCTCGTAAAAAGCCCGCGCCCGGGTGTTGAAGGCGGAAACAAAGAGCGTGATGCGGTCGCACGATTCCCGGGTCTGCCTCTCGGCCTCGTCGAGAAGCAGCGGGCCGATTCCCCGCCCCTGGAAGCCGGGAAAGACGGCGATGCAGTGGACATAGCCGGCATCGGGCACCTGCCCGGCGGGTGAGTCCGGCGGCAAACCGTGGTGCGCGGCCAGCAGCGGGCCGGCGCCCAGGCGGAACAGGTGGGCGCCGGCGGCCGTGACGCGGAACCCGATCACGCCTCCCGGCGCGGGATTGCCATCCGGGCCGGGACAGTCGATGGTCCATGTGCGCCGCAGCGGGTCCGATTGGGCGGCCGCGGCGAGGGTGTCCGCATGGATGCCCAGCCGCACCCACGGGTCCATCGCGGCCATCGCGCCGAAAAGGAGCGGGATTTCGTCCGGCCGGGCCGGTCGGGGGCGGAGATCCGGGCTCACAGGCTATGAACCCGCATCCGTGCAGTTCCCCGCGTATCCCCAAAGCCGGCCGTCCGGTAGGCGCCCGTCAGGCCGGGCCGCTCCAAAAAGAAAAGCGGGGCGGCCGCGTCTTGTTGCCGGGCCGCCCCGCCACAAACCGGGTCGTGGTTCACAGCACCTTGTCGATGTGCTGCTTCAGCACGTTCTTCGGATACGCGCCGGTGATGCGATCCACCATTTCCCCGCCCTTGAAGATCAGCAGGGTCGGGATCGACGAGATGCCGTAGCGGGCCGCGATCTCCTGGTTGTTGTCCACATCCACCTTGCCCACCTTGAGCTTGCCGGCGTACTCGGCGGCCAGCTCGTCCACGATGGGGGCGATGGTGCGGCAGGGGCCGCACCAGGTGGCCCAGAAGTCCACCAGCACGGGGACGTCGCTCTTGATGACCTCGGCGTCAAACTCGGAGTCGGTGATTGCGAGGGTGAATTCGCCCATGATGGGTGGATGTCCTTTCTGGTGGCGCTGACGATGGTGTGCCGGTTCGACGGAAAAACCTACGGGATTCCGGCGGGGCCGGAGGCGACGCGGATGGCTTCGGCGAGCGAAACCCGGCCGTCGTAAAGGGCCTTGCCCACAATTACGCCCAGCAAATTTTCGTTATTCAGGCTGCGAAGGGCGCGCACGTCCTCCACGCCGCCCACGCCGCCCGACGCGATGACCTTCAGGCCCGGGATCGCCAGCACCTCGTTGAGCGCGTCGAGGTTGGGCGACGTGAACATCCCGTCGCGGGCGATATCCGTGAAAATCACGGTCTGCACGCCCGTCTCGGCCACGAGGCGGGTCAGGAACGGCACGGTTTCCAGCAGCGTGTCGCTGGTCCATCCGCGGGTGGCCAGGTAGCCGCTGCGGGCGTCGGCCCCCACGATGATGCGGTCGCCGAAATCGCGCACCATCTCGGCCAGGAACGCCGGGTCCTCCAGCGCGCGCGTTCCGATGACCGCGTAGTCGACCCCCGCGTCCATCAGGGCATCCACCGTGGCGCGGTCGCGCACTCCACCCCCCACCTCGATCTTCGCCGACGTGGCGCCGCGGATCGCCCGGATCGCCGCCATGTTCTTGGGGGCGCCGTCAAACGCGCCGTCCAGGTCCACCACGTGGACGCGGCCCACCCCCGCGGCCTCGTACTGCGCGGCCATCTCGCCCGGGCCCACGGGATACACGGTCTTGCGCCGGACGTCGCCCTGCTGCAGGCGCACGACGGCGCCACCCATCAGGTCAATCGCCGGAAGGATCTGGAAGGACACGGGGCGGCTCCGATTCGGGGTTGGGTTTGAACGGCGGGGCGGGCGCGCCGCCCGCCGGCTACTCCATGAATTCGAGCAGCTGCTTGCGGCGGCTGGGGTGGCGCAGCTTGTTGAGGGCCTTGGTCTCGATCTGGCGCACGCGCTCGCGCGTCACGTTGAAGATCGTGCCCACCTCCTCCAGCGTGCGGGGGAAGTCGTTGTTGCCGATGCCGAACCGCAGGCGGAGCACCTTCTCCTCGCGCTCGGTCAGCGTCGTCAGCACGTCGTCGATCCTCTGCGAGCGCAGGATGTTCGAGGCGGCCATGGCCGGGTTCAGCGCGTCGGGGTCGTTGATGAAATCCCCGAAGGTCGAGTCGCCGTCCTCGCCGATGGGCGTTTCCAGCGAGATGGGCTGCTGCGCGATCTTGAAGATCCGGCGGATCTTGTCCACCGGGAGGCCCATCTTCTCGGCGATCTCGTCGGGCGTCGGCTCGCGGCCCAGCTCCTGCACCAGGAACCGGCTCACGCGCGACAGCTTGTTGATGGTCTCGATCATGTGCACCGGGATGCGGATCGTGCGCGCCTGGTCGGCGATCGCGCGCGTCACGGCCTGGCGGATCCACCATGTCGCGTAGGTCGAGAACTTGTAGCCGCGCTGGTACTCGAACTTGTCCACCGCGCGCATCAGGCCGATGTTGCCCTCCTGGATCAGGTCCAGGAACTGCAGTCCGCGGTTCGTGTACTTTTTGGCGATCGAGACGACGAGGCGCAGGTTTGCCTCGACGACCTTCATCTTCGCCGTGTGGGCCACCTTCTCGCCCGCCTCGATCTCCTTCACGATGACGGCCAGCTCGTCGAACGTGTTGCCGGCGTCCTTCTCCAGGCGCTTGACGATGCGCTGCGCGTTGCGCACGCGCTTGTCCATCTTGATGAACTGGTCGAGCGAGAGGCCGTACTTCCTCTCGAGCGACTTGGCCTCGGGGCTGTTCTTGCGCGTCTTCTTGACGATGCGGCGGAGGTCCTCCTCGCTCAGCATCGTGCGCAGGATGACCTCCTTGATCTCGTCGTTGGCGTGGTCGATCCGCTTGTGCACTTCCTTGATGCGGTCGGCCACCTGCTCGATGATGGAGAAGTTCAGGTCGATCTTCAGCAGGTGGTCGTAAATCGTCTGCCGCCGCTTCTCGATCTCCTTGTGGAGCGACGTGCGCTCCTTGGCGCTGAGCGACGGGTCCTCCAGGACGTCCAGCTTGTCCAGGATCTCCGAGTAAAGGTTCAGCACCACGTTCAGGTTGTCGAGCACGTGGCGCACGTAACGGTTTCGCTCGTCGGGGTCGCTCTCGTCCACGTTCGCGCGCAGGATGTCGTTGAGGTTGACCGCGCCGCTCTCCACGCGGGTGTAAATCTTTTTCAGCTCCCCGGCCGTGGCGCTGGCCCGCGCGATGGCGGCCGTGATCTCGTGGCGGCCCTTCTCGATCTGCTTGGCGAGGGTCACCTCCTCCTCGCGGGTCAGCAGGGGCACCTTGCCCATTTCCATCAGGTACAGGCGGACCGGGTCGTCGATCTTCGTGCCGTCGTCCTGGTCGTCCTGCACCTCTTCCAGTTCGCGCTCGACATCGACGGGCTTGTCGCCCTCTTCCTCGTCGGCGGCCGGGGCGGCGGCGTCGGCCTTGTTCACCTGCTGGACGACTTCCTTGTCGTCAAAAACCTCGATATCGAGCTCCTCGAGCTCGTCCAGGAGGGTCTCCATGTCCGAGGAACTCACATCGTCGGGCAGGAATTTGTTAATGTCGCCGTAGGTCAGGTGACCCTTTTCCTTGCCCAGATCAATCAGCTGCTCAAAGTCGCTGGCGCGCGATTCGGGAGACGGTTTCATAGCCAATCCCAAACCTTTCCCTGTCCTGACAATTCGCCTTCGGGAGAGTCATGGCGCGGGCGGGTGGTCGCAGAGTCCGGTTTCGGGCGGTTCGCTCGGGGTGGTGACACAAGTCACCGTCTCCTGCTGCCGGCGCGCCTGCGTCTTCTCCGCGGAGGGGGAAGGGCGGTGCGTGGGGGCTGACTTTTCGGGAGACTGGAAGTGGCGTGGCCCGGACAGGCTGTTTGCGGTCCGTCTGGCTCTTCTCTCGAAGATTTCCTTTCAGGAATTCTTGATGTCGCGCCGCGCGCGCCGGGGGTGCCCCGCGCGTGCGGCCTGACCCGGAAAACCGAAAAACCAGTTCGCCGGACACGTCTGCTTGAGACAAGCCCCCGCAATCGTGTATTCACCGGCACTCTACAGTTCAGCCCGGATTTGTATGCGGATCACCCGGCCACATGCCCCCGGCCGGCCGCCGCCTTCCCCCATATCCTGCGGGCTGGAAACCCGCGCCGCGGCACGCGCGACAACCCGCCCCAACGATGCCCTTGCACTTTGCCCTTCAGCCTCCATCATCATCCGCATGAAGAAGCCACGGGTGGCATTCCTGGTGGAGTCGCGCGAGGCGTTCCGGTCGCTGACCCTCGCCGTCGGGCTCCTCGAATCTTTCGGCATCGAAGCCGACGCCGCCGTCGCCGGGCGCCTCGCATCGCACGACGACCTGCAGTCCCGCCTCGCCGATGTGGAGTCCTCCGGTTCCAGCCTGATCCTCGCGCCCGACGCCACCATGGCGGCCCGCGCCGAGGCCGCCACGCTCCTGCCGGTCGTCACGCTCGAGGACGGGCAGATACCCGCCGCGCTCCACGCGGCCCGCATCCTGGCCCTCAAGTATCCCGACATCCTGCGCCGCCTCGAGGCGGCCGCCACGCTCCGCGCGCGCAAGGAGGCCGTGGACCACGCCACCCTGCGCGGCGAAATCCACGGCGGCGCGGCGCGCATCACCCACGCCACGGCCCCTCCCGCCGGCCCGCCGCCGCCGCCCCGCCCGAGGCCCCCGATCCGCAACACGCCCGAGGACGAGGCCGAGTTCCGCCGCATCGAGGCCGAGTTCGCCGCCGGGGCCGCCGCGCGCGCCTCGGCCCCGCCCCGCCCCGTGCCCCCGCTGCCGCCGCACCCGCCGCGCTACTCGCCGGCGGTCCAGCGCATCTTCGCCGCCGCGCGGGAAGTGGCCCGCGACGCCGGCAACGACGAGGTCTTTCCCGTCCATTTCTTTCTCGCCCTCCGCGGCGAAGGCGCGGCCGGAGCCCGCCGCGCGCTCGTTGCCGAAAGCCCCGGGGCGCCCGCCCTCGACGCGATCATCCGCGCCCGTTTCCCCGCGCCGGCCGCCGAACCGGTGGGCGTGTTCGCCCTTTCGCCCGCGGCCGAATCCATGCTGGCCGCCGCCAAGCGCCTGGCGCGCGAGGCCGGCCGGGACCTGCTCGAAAGCCGCCACCTCCTTCTCGCCCTTCTCGAGGATCCCGACGTCGCCGCCGCCCTTTCGGAGTCCGGGGCCGACCCGGACCGCGTGCGGAGCACCCTGCTCGGGGATGCGCCTGCGGACGGCCCGGACGATGTCCGCACCGGCAGGGACGAATCCTCCCGGTCGCGTACGCCCCAGCAGCCCGCGCCGCCACCGGAACTCGACCACGATGCCATCCGCCGCGTGCGCGAGAAACTGGAACGCAACGGCCTCACCGGCGATCCCGAGGCCCGCCCCCACCCGCCCGTCGCGACCCCTTCCGCCGAGCCTCCGCCCGAGCCCGTCGCAGTCACCATCCCCGACACCGAACCCGACCTGGTTTCCTGCGATCCCATGAACCCCTCGCTCGACGCCGTGGAGAGAGCCGGCGACACGCTGCTCGGCGGCGGCATCGTCGCCTTCCCCACCGACAGCGGCTATGTCCTGGCCGCCGACGCCACGAATCCCGGCGCCGTGGCCCTGCTCGTCGCGCTGACCGCCCGGGATGCCGCACGCCCCGTCGGCGCCCTTATCCACAGCATCCGCCTCGTGGAGAACCTCGCGCGGGAGATCCCCCCCGCCGCCGGGGACCTCGCGGAACGCTTCTGGCCGGGCCCGCTGACCCTGGTGTTCGACCGCCATCCGCGCACGCTGCGCCACCTTGCCCGCGACGCCACCATCGGCCTGCGCATCCCCGACAACTATGTCGCCCTCAGCATCCTCAGCATGGTGGGCCGCCCCCTCGCCGCCGTCGCACCGCGGCGCGGCGGCGGTGACGCCTGCGCCGCCGCGGCCGACGTGCGCGAGCTGCATCCGCGCGGCATCGCGCTCATCGTCGACGGCGGTTCCGCCGGCCACCGGCCCCGTCCCACGGTCGTGTCCGTGACCGGGGGCACCGTCCGCATCCTGCGCGAGGGAGCCATCCCCAGTTCCGAATTCGATCCGCCCGCGCCGGGTTCCTCCGCTCCGGGCGCTACCTGATCGCCTTCCGGATCAGGTCGGGCCGGTTCGTCGTGATGCTGTCCACGCCCGCATCGCGAAGGCGGCGCGCCTCCTTCGGGTCGTCCACCGTCCACGCGTGCACTTCCAGCCCCGCCTCCTTCGCCGCCTTCACATACTCCGGCGTGATCCCGGGGTAGGCCAGGTCCAGGCCCGTCAGGTTCTTCTCTTTGGCTTTCGTGATCAGGGTGGGGGAGAGGGGCAGCGGCTTGCTCGTCTGAGGGTCCTTGTCCTGCCCGCGCAGCCACTGCACCGGGCGGTCCGGCATCGCCTTGCGGGCCGCCGCCATCGTCTCCAGATTGAAGCCGATGATCGTCACCTGTTCGCGCTTGCCGCTCTTCTCCACGATCCGCGCCACCGGGGCCACGGTCTCCTCGCCCGACTTGATCTCCACGAACACGCGGATTCCCGCGGGCAGTTCCGCCAGCACGTCCTCGAGGAAGGGGATCTTCTCCCCGGCAAATTTCGCCCCCTTGAAGCTTCCCACATCCACCCGGGCCACCTCGGCGGCCGTCGCCTTCGCGATCACCACCATCTCCCCGCGCGCCGTGCGCGAAGTGTGCTCGTCGTGGATCACCGCCACGCGCCCGTCGGCCGTCAGGTGCACGTCCAGCTCGATGCCCTCCGCCCCCGCCTTCCATCCCGCGCGAAACGCCGCCATCGTGTTCTCGGGCGCCGCATAAGAAAACCCGCGGTGCGCGATCACCTGGGGCGCCGCACCGCCCGCCGCAGCCTGACCCTTCGAAGCCATCAGCAACATCCCCCCAAGCAAAAGCGCCCACGCGCCGCGCACAAATCCGGACATCTGGAAAACTCCCTTTTCGTCATAGTGCCCCCGAAGGCAGGGCATCGAATTGCGAGATGCAAGGGCGGATTCGAACCCTGCGGAATCGTCCGGGTTCGCCTTCACCCCGCCTGCCCGCCATCGGCCCCTTGACTGTCGTTTCCATCCGCGAAACCAAAATCCCCCCAAGAGCCGACATGTCCAACCCGCCGTCCCTGGCCGTCCCCGCCCCGTTTCGCCGCCGTGCCCATTTGCTGGTGATCCTCGCGTGGGTCGTTGTCTGCGTCGTGGTCACCGCCAGGATCTCGCGCCATGCCGCCGACGCCGCCGACCGCGAGCAGGACATCCACTACATTTACCTCGAGGGCCGCGGGATCCTCGACGGCGTCAACCCCTACGCCCGCATCATCGGCTCGGACATGAGGCACAACGACAAGTTCGCCACCTACCTGCCCGGAATCTACCTTGCCGCGGCGGCGGCCTGTGCCCTGGGCCTGCGCGAATACCCGCGGTGGCTCGACGCCTGGTGGGGCATCTCCCTGCTCTTCTGGGGGGGTGTCGGCGCCCTGGTGTTCAGCCGCGTTTACGGTCCCCGGCGCTGTCTCGTGGCCGCCCTGGCCGCCTCCGCCCTGTGGCTCTTCAACCGGTGGTCGCTTTACGTGTTTTTCGTCGCCCACACCGATTTTCTCGCGGTCTTCTTCTTCGTGCTGGGCGCCGTTCTCCTGCCCCGCCGCCCGCGGTGGGCCTGGCTCGCCTACGGCATCTCCCTCAGCGTCAAGCACATCGCCATCCTCGCCCTCCCCGTCCTGCTCGTGGCGCAGTGGCGGGCCGTCCCCGCCCCCCGCCGCCGCCGCGAACTCGCATGGTCGCTCGCCGCCATGGCGGCCGTCCCCCTGGCCGTCAGCCTCCCCTTCTTCCTCGCTGACCCCGTCGCCTTTGTCCAGTCCATGCTCTTTTCGGTCACCCGCACGGCAAACACCCAGTTCGAACTCCGCTCGGTGGTCGTCCCCCTCAACCTTCGCGGACCCGAGGGCCGCGTCCCCATGCTCCTGCTCGTTGCCGCCATCACCTGGCTGTACTCGCGCGGCCGCGTCGGCCTCCACGCCGCCCTCGCCCTCGTCATGCTCACCTTCGCCTGGTTCAACAGCATCTTCTTCCGCCAGTATGCCGTATGGCCCATCCCCTTCGCCCTCATGGCCCTCTTCGAGGAACCCGCGCCCCCCGAAACCCCCGCGCCGCCGCCCGCCGGCACCTGACTGCGCCCGCCGTCCGGTGATCCCGGCCGCACCGCCCTGCCCGCCCGATCGGGATGAGCGCCACCGCGCCCGCGTGCCCAGGCAACCCGGCTGGCAGTTCGCGCTTGATCGTGAGTCCTGCTTCCCATACCCGCTTTCACACCCGTCGCGGCAGGTGCCGCCCGGCGTCCATCCGAGGACCTGCCCCCATGAACCGTAAAACCGCAGTGACCATCCATGCCGAGCCGCTCCCCAACATCCCGTGGGAGGACCGCCCCTCCGGCAGCACGGACACGATGTGGCGCTCCGCGCGCAACCCGGTCATCCCCCGGTCGCCGTTCCCCGGCGCGAATTCCGTCTTTAACTCGGCCGTGGTGCCTTTCGGCGCCGGTTTCGCCGGCGTGTTCCGCTGCGATGACACCAGCCGCCGGATGAACATCCACCGCGGGTTCTCCGACGACGGCATCAGCTGGCGCATCGACCCCGCGCCGATTGCGTTTGAGAAATTCGCCGCCGACCAGCCCGACTCGGCCTACGCTTACGACCCCCGCGTGGCCAGGATTGACGGGCGCTACCACATCACCTGGTGCGACGGCTGCAACGGTCCCACCATCGGGGTGGCCTGGACCGACGATTTCGAATCGTTTCACCGCCTCGAGAACGCCTTCATCCCCTTCAACCGCAACGGAGTCCTCTTCCCCCGCAAGATCGGCGGCCGGTATGTGATGCTTTCGCGCCCCAGCGACAACGGCCACACGCCCTTCGGCGACATCTGGCTCTCGCGCAGCCCCGACCTGCGCTACTGGGGCGACCACCGCCATGTCATGGCCCCCGCACCCTTCGAGCGCAGCGCCTGGCAGTGCACCAAGATCGGTGCCGGACCGGTGCCCATCGAGACCAGTGCCGGCTGGCTGCTCATCTACCACGGCGTGCTCCACTCGTGTAACGGCTTCGTTTACGCAATGGGCGCGGCCCTGCTGGAGGCCGACGAGCCGTGGAAGGTCATCGCGCGCTCGGCCCCCTACCTCCTTTCGCCCCGCGAACCCTACGAACTGGCGGGAGACGTTCCCAACGTGGTCTTCCCCTGCGCCGCCCTGTGCGACGGCGACACCGGCCGCCTTGCCGTGTACTACGGGGCCGCCGACACCGTCACGGGCCTCGCCTTCGCCCGCGTGGACGAGGTGGTCGAGTTCGTGCTCCAGAACGCCGTCTGACGCGGGCGGGCCGACCTGCCGCGGGAAAACGGTGTTGCTTGGGGGGAGGCGGACCGGAAAGTTCGCCACATGGTCAGGAACAGCCGCCAAAGCCGACCCCTGCTGCTCCTCCTGGCTTATGCGGGTTTCATCAGCCTGGGTTTGCCCGACGCCGTTTCGGGCGTGGCGTGGCCGTCGCTGCGCGACGGCTTCGGGTTGCCGCAGGCCGGGTTGGGCAGCCTGCTGGTGGCCTCGATGTCGGGCTATCTCGCCTCGGGGCTGTTGGCCGCCCGCGTATTGGGCGTCACGGGGGTTGGCGGACTGCTGGTGGGCAGCACGGCCCTCGTTGCGCTTGGCCTGGCCGGGTTCGTGGTCAGCCCGGCGTGGCTGCCCTTCCTCGCGTGCGCGCTCGTGTGGGGGGTGGGGTCGGGGGCCATCGACACGGGGCTCAACTCCTACGCCGCCAAACACTTCTCCCTGCGCCACATGAACTGGCTGCACGGCTGCTACACGGTGGGTGCCGCCGGCGGGCCGTTCATCATGACCGCGGTGCTGGTGCGCGGGCTGTCGTGGCGGATCGGGTACGCGGCCATCGCCACGATCCTCTTTGTCATGATGCTGGCCTTCGCGTTCACCCGCCGGAAGTGGGAGGACGGTGCGCCCGCCTCGCCGGAGCCGGAACGCGAACCGGTCGCGCCCGCCGCCGAGGACGCATCCATCCTGGCGGCGATTCGCAGCCCCGTCGTCGTGCTTCAGGCGGTGCTGTTCGCCTTCGCCACCGGGCTCGAGGCCTCCGCGGGGCAGTGGTGCTTCACATTCTTCAGCGAACACCGCGGCGTGCCGGTGGCGCTCGCGGGCACATGGACGACGGCTTATTGGGTCACATTCGCGGCGGGCAGGTTCCTGCTGGGCGCCGTTGCCGAGAGGGCGGGCGCGGGGCGCCTGCTACGGTGGGGCGGCGCCGCCGCGGTCGCGGGCTGGGCCCTTTTCGGGATGGCGCCTCCTTGGATAGCCGCCTTCGGGTTGGCCCTTGTCGGCCTGGGTCTGGCCCCGGTTTACCCCACCCTCATGTCGCGCACCCCGGCGCGCGTCGAGCGGCGTTTCGTCCACGCGGCCGTCGGAATCCAGGTATGCGCGGGGACCATCGGTGCCGCCATCTTTCCCGCCGTCACCGGCATGTTGACGGGGCTGTGCGGGTTGGGTGCGGTCGGAATGCTGGGTTTCGGTCTGGCCGTCGCATTTTGGGCCGCCCACGAATTGCTCCTGCGGACCGTCCGCCGCCGAAATCCCGCGATCGCCTGACCGGGATTTGTCCGGGCTGCGAACCCCGGCAGGCGGGGCGGCCCGACCTTACCCCCCGGTTGCCTCGCCCAACCGGATTTGCTGATTTCTGCTGGTGTAAACCACCAGCGCCAGCAGCGGAAGCGCGAGGACCAGCGAGGAACCCAGGGTGCCCAGGTCCAACCCGCCCTTGGCGACCGGTTTGGTCATCAAGTCACCGAAAGTGGCCCCAAAAGGCCGGGTCAGCACGAAAGCAATCCAGAACAGCAGCACGCGGTCGATCCGCGTGAAAAAGGTGGCGAGCAGGATCACGCACAGCGCCCCGCCGATGAGGACCGCGCTTCCCAGGAACCCCAGTCCCGAATCATCGGCCAGGAAGTCCCCCAGCGCCGTGCCGAGGGTGTTGGAAAACAGAATGGCCGCCCAATAGTAAATTTCCGCCTTGGTGGTCTGGATGTTGCTTACCGACAGCGACTTCTGGCTCACGCGCCACGCTGCCAGCACCGCCACGAGGCACCCCACCAGGATCAGCGAACCCTTCGCGTAACCGAGCCCCAGCGTCCGGTCCATGAAGTCGGACATCGTGGTCCCGGCCGTGCTCGTCGTCAGGATCACCGTCCAGTAGAGCGCGGGATGGAATTTCCGCGACCGGATCTGGGCGATCACGGAAACCAGGAACAGGGAAAGCAGGATGACCGAACTCACGGCATACCCGACATTGATGGTCATCGAGAGGAGGTCCCCGGCTGTTTCACCGAGGGTCGTGGCACAGATTTTCATAATCCAGAAAACGGCGGTCACTTCGGCAATCTTGTTCATGGGGACTCCTGGGATGGGTGCCTGCCAAGTTTAGCAGAATCAGTCCCTTGGCACGCTTGGCAGGAGCAGGGTCGTGCCTCCGGGACCCCGGGTACGCACGCAAGGTAGCACCGCGATCATTACCGTTTGCTTACCCGCCCCCGGATTTCGGTCCGCGCCGAAATCGCCCGGGATCACCGGTGATACCGCGGCCCCGGGGGGATGGGCGGCGCCAGCACGCTTCCGGGACGGACCGGCGGGTTTCCCGGCAACCGGCGGCGCGTAGCCCCTCAGACCCGCCCGGCGAGTGCCTTCTCGTAATAACCGAGCGTCCGGGCGGCGCGCTTTTCCTCCGTGAACCCCTCGAGAATCGTCCTGCGCGCGGCCTCGCCCATGGCGCGGGCGAGCGGTCGGTCGGCCAGCAGGCGGCCCAGCGCGCTGGACAGGCCCCGCACGTCGTTCTCCGCCACGAGAAATCCGTTCTCCCCCTCGCGGACCAGGTCCAGCAGGGCGCCCTTTCGCACCCCGATCACCGGCCGCCCCGCCGCCATGGCCTCCATGGCGGCCCGGGCGCTGCCCTCGCTGCCGAGCCCCAGCAGGAGGCCCGCGTCCATGGCCGCGTAAACGTCGGGCAGGTCCTCGCCCCGGTAACCCGTCATGATTACCCGTCCCTGAAACTCCGGGCGCTTCACCTGCTCCCGCAGGTCATATTTCAGCTCGCCCTGCCCCACGATCCAGATCGTTCCCCCGGGGGCCTGGGCCAGCGCCGCCGGTGCGGCCTCCAGCAGCCAGCGATGGCCGCGGTTGTACCCGAGGTGGGCCACGATGCCGGCCACGCAGGCGTCGGGCTTCTCCCCGAGGTCCGCCCGCACCGCGGCGGACCCGGGCAGGTCGGGGCGGAAGCGCCCGGGGTTCACGCCGCCATGCACCAGCACCAGGCGCCCGCCGAGGCCGGGGTAGGCCGCGCCGATAACCCGCTGCTGCTCGGACGATACCGTGATGACCAGCCGCGTGTGGCGCTCGAAAAGTGCCCGGTGCAGCGGGTCGCGCCGCATCGGTTCGTACCGGTGAACCGTCCTCACCAGGACGGGAGGCACCCCCCGCAACCCCCGGATTGCGAGCGCCGCCATCCAGTGGTCGTGCAGCAGGTGGCAGTGCACCACATCCGGGGTTTCCCGTTCCAGGTGGGCCCGCAGCTGCAACACCTCGCCCCAGGCCCGCAAGGGGTTCACCTGGCGCGCCAGGTCGAACCCCCCGGCGATGGGAAGGCCCGTCCGCCGCAACTCCTGCTCGAAGGAACGGCCCGGGATGCACGCGAAACGCACGTCCATTCCCGCGCGGGAATGGTGCCACGCGACGCTTGTCGAAGGCTCGGCAATGCCGGTCCAGCGTTCGCTGGACGCGAGGTGCAGGATGCGGAGGGCGGGTGTCTTTGTCATGCGAACTCTTGGGGAAGGCCATTTCGACCCCATTATGCAAGGGAACTTGCAGGGTTGACCTGCCGCCGCTGCCCTGCCCAAGGATGGGGGACTGCCATGCACCACACCGTCCAACCCGCCGGAGCAAAGCCTCCTGCGCCCACCGAACCCCGCCGGGTCGCGGCGGCGATCTTCTGCGCGCTGGCCCTGCTGGCGGGTCTTGCCGCGCCGCCGCCCGCAAACGCCGCTCCCGCCTCCCACCCGCTGGACCTTTTGTCGCGAAACATGGACGACCAGGCCTGGCTGGACCAGGCCGACGAAATCGCCCGGAAAATTGGGGCCCGCCCGGCCGTGGAAATCACCGCGAGCGAGGGCACTCCGCAGGGGCTGACCCTCCGGTTCCGGGTGAACCGTTTTCCCGCCGAACCGCGGGCCGTGCTGGCCATCGCGGTCCCGCCCGGCGGCGTTGCGGAATCCGTCCTTCAACCGGAGCTTCTGATTGCCGCCGAAGACACGGCACAGGTCTCCCCGGAAACGAAACCGGCCGATCCCGCCGCATCCCAGACCGTGGTTGCCGAGCACCTGGGGTGGGTGCGCGGGCACCGGGTTGCCCGGCTGATCATCCCCCTGATCCCGCCCACCGGACCCGGTCTGCGGACCCGGGCCGGCCGTGTGGAAGTGCGTTTCCAGCCGCGCCCCGTGGTGTCGCCGGACCCGGAATGGGCCGTGGCGGAATCCACGGGCCCCCTCGTTTCCATGCTCGGCAAGCTGGTTGCCAATCCCGGTGACATCGCCGCCTATGCGGCGACCTCGCCGGGCGAACTGCCCCCCGGCATCGGCGGCCAACCGGACGGGCCCACGCCCCCACCCCCGGCAAAACCGTTCCGGTTCCGCATCGTCACCACCGGGACGGCTCTCCACCGCATCAGCGGGGCGGACCTGGCGGCGGCGGGTGTGGACACCGCATCCCTTGACCCGGCCACCCTGCATCTCGCCTGCGAGGGGCGGGAAGTGCCGATGCTATACATTCCGGCAACGGGCGACGTGAAGGCCGGCATGGATCCCGGCGACTGCCTCGTTTTTCACATGAAAGAAAACCTGTCCCCGTTTTCCGCCGTGAACACCTGCTGGTTATGGGGCGATCCGGCGCCCGCCACCCGCATTCCCGACGCGCCGTCCGCCGATCCCGGGCTCCCGGCTGAACCCGCGGCCGTTTTCCCCGAACGCCTTGTGGTGGAGGAGGACAACGACGTCCTCATCCGCAACGACCAGTTCCTCTCCATCCTCGGCTACCGGTGGGTGTGGCGCGAACTCACCACCAGCGCCCCCGCGTCCTTCCAGTTTGACGCCCCCGGCCTGGCCCCCCTCGCCGTGGACATTCCCACCACGCTTTCGCTCTATGTCCATGCCATGGCCCCGGGCACCACCGTCAGCGTGTCCGTCCGCATCAATGACGCGCCCGCGCAGGAATTCCCGGTCCTGGGCGAGACGGACGGCGACAAACGCTTCCGCATCCCGCCCGGCGTGCTTCGCGACCGCGGCAACAGCGTCACGCTGACGCTCAACACCCACCGTCTGAGCGACACGCCGATCCCGGCGGCGGCCTATCCGACCGGCGTGGCGATGCCCACGGGCACGGACATCCATCTCGACCGCCTGGAACTCACCTATCCGCGGCTTTTCGACGCCGCGGGCGGTGACCTCGCGTTTCGCAGCCCGTCGCCCAACCTCGCCACCGCGGAACCCACCACCACCTCGCGGCGCCGGGTTGAGTACCGGCTCGCCGGGGTGGACCAGGATCCGCGAAATCTCGTCCTGGATGTCACCGACGCAACACCGGCCCTGCTTTGGCGCGGTGGCCGGGGCGCGCCGGGGGATGTGCTGTCCCTCTCGTGCGCCGAAACCACCCCGCGCAGTTACCTGGTGGCGCGGGCCGACCGCGCGGAGACCGTGACCCTCGAAGCCGTCGGCGACCGTCCCGACCTGGCCGCCTCCTCCAACGCCGCCGATTATGTCATCATTGCCCACCGCGATTTCCTCCCCGGCATCGTCCCCTTCGCCAGGGCCAAGCAGGCCGCCGGGCACACCGTGGCCGTGGTGGACGTGCGCGATGTCTACGACCAGTTCGCGTGGGGCCAACCCGTGCCCCAGGCCATCCGGCGTTTCCTCCGTCACGCCGCCACGCACTGGCGCGGTTCCGCCCGTGCCCCGGCCGCCAGCTTTGTCCTGCTCGTCGGCGACGCCACCAGCGCCTACCGCAACGAATTCCGCAACAGCGTCGTCAATTACGTGCCCAGTTACACGCGCCAGACCCTGCTCGGCGCCCAGGAGGCATGGGCCAGCGACCACTGGTTCACCACCTTCGCCGGCGACGACCAGCTTGCCGACGCCCTCGTCGGCCGCTTCTCCGTCAACAACACCCGCGATCTGGAGCGCGTCGTGGCGAAGAACCTCGCCTACCCCGGCGCGCCGGCCGGCCCGTGGACCAACACCCTCGGCTTTGTGGCCGACCACACCGACTTCGAGCAGGCCACCTCGCGCGTCCTGCGCGAGAGCGTGCCCCCGCGGTTCTTCATCCACCGCACGTTCCTCAGCGAGATGCCCTGGAGCGACAACTACTACTACCCGGTCGAACTGGCAGACGCGAAGAAAGCCAAGGTCAGCCCCGAGGCAACGCGCCGGATTCGCGACCTTTTCAACGAGGGAGCATCCCTCATCACCTATTTCGGCCACGGCTCCCCGAACATCTGGAGCAACGAGCGCATCTGGTTCGGCGGCGACAGCGAGAACAGCGACAACCTGATGCTGACCAACGGCGCGCGCCTGCCCGTGGTCATGACCATGACCTGCAACAGCGGCGCCATCGATTACCCGCGCCCCCGCTGGAACATCTGCATCAGCGAGGACATGCTGCGCACCCCGAAGGGCGGTGCCGTTGCCTGCTACGTGCCGTCCGGGCCGGGCGTCACCGCGCAGCACGAGCGGTTCGCGATGGAGCTGAACCGCGCGCTGCTCACCGAGGGCGTTGAACCGCTCAAGGCCGCGCTCACGCTCGCGAACTGGCGCTACCTGCTGGCCCAGAACCCCGCCGAACTGGTGCAGATGTTCATCCTGCTGGGCGACCCGGCCCTGGACATCCGCCTGCCGGAAGCCGCCACCGCCGCGGGCGCGCCGCGTTCCCCCGTGCCCGGCCGTGTCGCCGTCCCGCTCCCGCCCGGTTTCCGCGGAAACCCCGGCGCCTGCCAGGAGGTGGCCAACGGGGCCTTTTTCCGCTCCGGGCCGGTGACGCCGGTCCCGAATTTCGGGGACACCCTGGAGGTGCCCGCCACGGGCATTTCCGCCGGGCCGGACGCCGTTTTGGCTTTCCAGGCGCAGGGCGGACCCGGAAAGCGCCATGCCTCCGGATCCTCCCCGATTTTCCCGGTGTCGCGGCTTCGCATTTCCGGGTGGAGGAAATTCGGCGGCGATCCGCTCCCGGCGGGCAAACCCGCCACGCTGCAGTTCGACGTGGTCAACGACGGCCCGCTGCCTGTCCGGGGCGCGTCGGTGGAACTCGTCTCTCCCCTGGAGGCGAAATCGGCGGAGGTATCCCTCCTGCCCGGCGAGACCCGCCGCGCGGTTCTCAGCGTGGTTCCTCCCGTCGGCGTCACCCGGATCATCCCGATGATCCGTCGGACGGGGGTTTTGGAGCCCGCCCCGCCCCCGACCCCGGTGGTCGTGGCCGCGGTGTCGCCGAAAGCACCGGGAGAGTGTCCCTTTGCCTTGGACACCGGTTCCCTCAGGGTCCGGACATCCGGCGGCGAGAAATCGTCCGCCGCCGTCGCGTTCACGGTGTTCAATGTGTCGGACACCACGTCGCCGGAGACCCGCGCGGCCCTCGTCACCCCGGAAGGGGAGAACCGCCTCGAGTCGCTGGCGGTCGTCCCGGCCCTGGGGCCCGGTGCCTCGGCCGGCATGGAACTGCGGCGCGAGTGGAGCCAGTTGCCCGCCGATGAACCCGCGCAGGTGAGGTTCGATGCGTACGGCCAGATCCCGGGATCCGCCGCCTGGCCGCGGGTGCCGGTCCGTCTCGGCCTCGCCGCGCTCCCCGACCTGGTTATTCCGCCCGGCGGCGTCGCCGCCGAAACCACCGCCCCGTCCGACGGCGAAACCGTGTTCTTCAATGTCCTCGTGGAAAACCGCGGCGCGACCGCGGCCGCCGGATGGCGAGTGGAAGCCTATGACCAGACATCCTCGGTGACCGCCCCGCTGGAGTCGCGCATCAACCAGCGCGACCCCGTGCCCTCGCTCGGGCCGGGCCAGAGCGCCAGGGTGCGCCTGCGCTGGGACCCGTTCCGCAACGCGGGGCCGAGGGCACTGCTGTTTCGCGTGGTGGCCGGCGCGGATGCGCCCGACCGCGATCCGTCCAACAACGAGTCCCGCTTCGACCTGCGCATCCTGGCCAAGGCCCGCCTGCGCCCCGCAGGAATCCGGGCCCTGGAGCGCAGTCCCGAGGACCTGCGCCTGAAGCGGGTGCGGATCGCCGCGAGGGTCGCCAACGCGGGGGAAACCGCGGCGCGCGGCGTGCGGGTGGTTTTCTTCTCCAGCCGCGACCACCGAAACCCGGCGAACCAGATGGGCGAGGTGATCGTCGAGGAGATTCTGCCCGGCGAAACCCACGAGGCCGTCCTGGACTATTCCCTGCGGCCCCAGGACGCCGGCCGCCCGTTCAACCTCTCCTTCGAGGTCATGTTAAAAGGGTCTCTCCAGCGGGTGCCCTCCCC
>JADHEF010000136.1_pt1 | contig 86608 bp, 85 predicted proteins | sample 8952391 | NCBI WGS metagenome assembly JADHEF01 (sample SAMN16124439, study PRJNA663245) | bioreactor sludge metagenome | isolation source: sludge (nitrite) | place: India:Bengaluru | collected 2019-02-28
CTGCTGAACGGGCATTACACCTTCCAGAGCGACGGCAAGATGATCGACCTGGATGAGCTCGTGGCGGGGCTGGAACTGGGATGACGGAAATTTCGGCGGTTCCGGCTTAGAACCCCTGTCTTGGATCGTGCGCAAGTCCGCCGTGCTGTTACATGCGCAGAAGCACCGCGCCAATTCCCCAAGATTAAGCGAGTAGCATCCCCACCCGTCACCGGAGGACACCAAATACTGCCTCCTTGGCAACATGTAAACGACGCGCTCGATTTGCGAGTCGGACAATCCCAAGCGCCTGTACGCAGCTGCTTTCCATCGTGCGGTAGGATCTGGGCAAACGATTTTGGTTGCAACGCCGTCGATGATGTCATCCATCAACCCGGACTCGATCCCATCCAGGCTTTGCATCGTGAGTATGAGCGTGCCACCCATCAACCTGACGCGGTTTAGCCACGCTCTTAAGTTGATGCGTACGGCAGGATGCAGGAGCGCTTGCCATGAGTCATCAAGAAGAATGGCCGTCGGCCGGCCATCGAGCCGGCGCTCTATGCGCTTCAGGAGATGGAGCAGCACCGGGAGACTATACGGTTCGCCAAGCTGTATCACTTCCTGCAGCGCAACGACCGAGAAGTCCGCATCTGGCAACTGATCCGCGTCACCGTCGAGCAGCGTTCCCAACGGACTGCCGGCCGTATAGCGCTCGATGACACTGTGCACATCGCCGTCTCGAATGAACGACAGGAACGTCGTCAAAGAACGCTCCGAGCCGGTTTGCAGCCACTTCAGAGCAGAGAGGATTTCGTCCTGCTGCCGAAGGTTTGGCGACATCCCGTTGAGTACGAGAATGGTCTTGATCCACGCTTCAGCCCAGCACAGGTCCTCCACGGACTCCAGGTGTTGAAGCGGGCAAAGGAACCGAGTATTTCGTTCGGCCGACAATAAGGTGTGACTGCCGCTTTCCCCTTTGGTCACGGCACGGATACCGGCCGCCAGTGGGTACATGGAGTGATCCGAGGTAATCGCCTGTACCGACGTCGATGGATACCGCCTCAACTGAGCGGCCAGAACGTTGAGATGCGTCGATTTTCCGGCACCGCTCGGCCCCACGAGGAGCATATGACCGCCGAATTCCGTGTGGGTGTTCAGATAAACAACAGACTCATTCAGCGCCCGGCACTGCATCAGCGCCGGCGCGGGTACCGGATTGGCGGTGCCGATGGCACACGGACTGCCGTGCCAACGCGGCTCAATGCACATCGCCTCCGCAAAACAGTCCATGGACACGCGCATCTTCCTCACGTTTGCATTGCGCTGGCCAGGCAGACTTCCCAGGAAGGCATCGATGGTGTTCAGTTCCTCGACGTGAGGCGCAATGCCGAGACGACGCATGGAGACGACGGCCTCCGTGGTTCGTTGTGCCAGGGCCGCCTTGTCCGTATCTAGCAAGATGATTGAACTCGTGATTTGTCCCATTCCTACGCCACAAGACGCCCGGTTATGTTGAGGTTTGCCCGCCTCGAATCGTGTCGACCAGCGGAAGGCACCAGTCATGACGCCCAGGCCTTGTTGCAGAAAAGAGATATCACCCGGATGACCGCTTAATGCGAGCACCTGAATGTGGTTCTGGCCAATCCTTGGGGTTGATCCCCCGACAATCGCGACTTGCCCGAGGGTGTCGGTGGATGGAGACCCCGTATCCGACCCGCCCTCTGTCAAGCGCGATTCACCCACGCACAGCTGCAGCCAGTCGGCGAGATCCCCTGACGGCGACTCTGTATTTCCTGCAGGTCGCCCGAGGCGCTTGAGCTCGAACCCGGCTGACAAGCTGTGTTCAAACGCGGCAACTCGTGTTTCAAATTCCAAGGCTTGTGCGTGACGATCGCCCGTCGTTCTGTTGCGGCCGCTGGTTCGCTTGGTTTCCGGAAGCCACGAGACTGTCAGAACAGAGAACGTCTCGTACGTTTCCAATTCGCCGTCGAATTGCTGACGACGCTCGTCGTCAATCGCTTGTGTGAGCGCGTCCGGAAACGATGACGTTCCCACGGGCAGGTAATCCGTAACTCGCCGGCGTACGACATCGAGGTGCAAACACCATCCGGCTTCGAGCGCCGCTCGCTGACAGAGCGCTTGCGCACAGATCAAGCGCGCCTCATTAGCCAGTGGCCCGCCCTCGATTGCGCGTAGCTTCCATGCGGCAACGAACTCCCCGATGGCCGTGACGAGCACGCTGTTGTCTCGAAGGCCCTCGTACTGGACAAAGTCGGCAAGAACCCGTTGCTCCCCTTCGCTGCTTTTCGACTCGGAAAAGGGAAGCCAGGGCCGTCGAGTCGGAAGATAGCGGCGTGAGCGCAGATACACGGCGCGCAGCAACGGATCGATACGGGCCATGGCGCGTAACAGGCAGAGCGACGTGATCCAAAACACGGCTCCGGCCGCAACGCTTCTAACGCTGGGCTGGATGGTCATGAACAGCATTGATAGCGTGGTGACCAGAAGCACCATGGCTCGATCGGCGCCCCAGAGCAGCGTCCCCTTGAAATAGGTGTTGTTGTCGCTCTCGCTTGCTTGCCTGGGCAGAGCTGCGTTGCTGTGACTCGTAAGCATCGGGTGGTCCTTTGGAGTGGCAATGAAGACTCCAGCGTAGCCACTCCCGATGCCGCTGTATCGTGGCTAAAACGCCCTATTTCGGGGGTAAAGCATCGAGATTGCGATGGCCGTAGTACGAGCGCAAGCGCAGCGCCGAGGTCGCCTGTGCGAAGCCCATCGCCTGCTGCAGCTCCATGTCGCCGTAGCCGAGGTCGATGAGCGTGCCCGCGTAGGCGTTCCGGAGGGTTTGCCCGCAGGCGCGGGCGCCGGTGATCCCGGCATCCTTCAGCACCGAGCGCGTGGCACGGAAGATCGCCGACGCGCTCATGGCGTCCGTCGTCGTCAAGGTCGTCGCATTGCGACGGCTGCCGGCGTCAGCCGGGAACAAGGCCGTACCGCCTAGACCGAGCCGCTCGCGATAGTCGAGCCAGGCCTCAAGGGCCGCCTGCGCCAGAGGAAGCAACGGTGCTTCGTAGGCCGGACCACCCTTTCTTGGCAAGGACAGCCGTCCAGACCCCCTATTAGTGCAACTAACAGACAAGCGCTCTATAGAATCCACCGACGCTCCCCCTCCCATCATCACCGCACAAAGTGCTGCATCGCGTATTTCGATCCAGGCCGCTTTCTTCCTTCCCTTTCTTTTCTTCTCTTCTTTCACTTCACTATCTTTACTTCCCGGATCATCGTCGGCAGCACGCTTCATGCGTTGTCGGATCACTTTCTTGATCGCCTCGATTTCCTGTTCTTCAAGGAAGACTGTCAGGTCATTGCTGCCTTTTCCGAGCTTATGAATATACGCATCCGTTCCGGGATTCCGGGAGAGCTTGAGTCCAAGAGAGTCCAGATGAGCATAGGTTCGTTCAATCAATTTCAGGTAGCGCGATCTGTGCGCTTTCTGAATAGTCTCGTCCTCAAATGACTCGAAAAACTCTTCGATATCGGCCGCAGTCACCGATTGCAACGGGATCTGTTTATCGCGCGTGTATCGACACCACTTGCCCCACATGAACTCCTTGACCTTCCTGGTCTCTTCTTCAATTACTTGCCTTCCTATCCATTGCGCGAAACCTGAGACAGGATCAGCAATCCAGTCGTCGAGGGTGTCTTTAGGTAGTAAAGATAGTGAGTTGTAATTGGGCATGCGGTCTCCGGTTTCACTGCTCTGTTAGTTGCACTACAAACACGTGTGACTTTGCAGGGGTTTTTCCCATAGTCAAGTGGGAATCTCGCGGTTGAATGCGCCTTCTTCTCGAACAAATCGGCCTTGTTATGTGCGGAAAGGCCTGCCCTATCCAGAAGTGAGCAATGTGGGGAGATCTGGGCGGGCTTGTCTGTTAGTTGCACTATATATGTGATAGTACCGGAATCTACCGGGCAATCGCGCGCGTACCTCATTTTTTGACAAATCAGCACGAGAGTACTTACTTCCCGATACCACAATTGCTTTCGTGAAGCGCATTTCGGCACTATTTCCTTTTACCGTGCGCAAAGACGGTCGTACCGGGGCGGCGAATTGCAATGTCGGTTAGTTGCACTAATAAGGACCTGGGGCAGGTTCGGACCTTTTCGTGACCGTGTGTGCTGGGGCTCGCCGTTTCCCCCTTGTGGAATCGTTACATCGTGCGACAGTGGCGCTCTAGCCGGAGCCAGGCGGATAATGCCGTTTGCGTTCCATCCGCCCTCTTTTCTACGGACTTGTCACCACATGGATGTTGCCACCGCGCCGACCCCAACGCTCTTTGCTCCCGATGAACCCGGCGCCGAGTTCCGCCTCCTGCGCCTCATCCTGATCGACTCCTACGCGCGCGGGAAAACCGTCGAACTCGACGTCGGCGGTCACGTCGCCATCACGGGCGAAAACGCGTCGGGCAAAACCACCCTGCTGCGCCTCTTCCCGCTCTTCTTCGGCGAGGCTCCGTCCAAGGTTATTCAGAGTGACGAGAACAACCACAAGTTCTCCCGCCACTACTTGCCCACGCAGGCGTCCTACGTGATCTTCGAGTACGCCCGGCGGGGGCGCTGCATGCTGTCGGTCATCCATCCGGACGGTCAAAGCGACGGCGTCTGCTATCGTTTCATCGACAGTCCGTATCGACCCGACCTTTTTCGCGATGCGCGCGGCCTGGTTCAGTCGGCGGACCTGACGCGCCATTTGACGAAGCTCGGCGTCACCGTCACGAAAGCCCTCTCTCTCAGCACTTACCGCCAAATTCTCCAGAATGAGGCGGGTCGCGAGTTCCGACAGTTGGCCAGCCTGTTCGCGTTCACCGGCAGCGGAAGTCGTCTCAAACACATCGAGCGCGTTGTCTCGAGCATCCTTCTGCGCGCCACCTCGTTCCACGACCTCAAGCGCATGGTCGTCACTTCCGTTCATGAATCGGCCGAGCCGTTTGCGATGCGAACCAGCAAGCGGGAGTTGATGCAGTGGATATCCGAGTATGAAGCGCATGCGCGGATGATGGAAAAGGCGCCGGTCATGGAAGAACTCGATCTGGCCGACCAGCAACGGCGGCGCTCCGTTGATGAGTTCAGCCGCCTCGCCGCGAGCTTCCAGCTGATCGGCAATCACCTGACTCGGGAAATCCAGACTGGCGAGCGCGAGTACGAACGTTTGCGGACAGCTGCCGCCGAATTGATCAAACACTACTCGCAAGCATTACTGGCGCTGCAAGATGCGGCGAATCAGAAGAAGTCCGTCTTGCGCGAAGCCACGGAAGTGCTGGCCAACGCCGATCGCCGCCACGTTCAGTACCAGAAGGAAAAAGCAGACGACCGCGCACGATGTGTAAGTAACCTGCCGCTCAGCATCTCCAGCCGTGACCGACTGCGCACCCGGCTGGCGGAGCTTGAAGAGTCGTCACGCTCGGTTGTCGAGGTGTTCGACAAGATGGCTACCGACGCGCGTTCCGATGCCGACGCGGCAACGCGCGGCATCGAGCGGGAACGCACCGAAGCATTGCTCTCCTTCAACACCCTGCAGGCAGAGACCTTCTCTCGACACGCCGCCGTATTGAAGGCGTTCGAAGTTCAGCAGAATGAGGAGCGCCATGGCGTCCAGCAGTCGGTCAGCCAATGTCGGGAGGACGTTGCGCGAGCTACCGCCGAAGCGAAAAACCCGGCCGCTGACCCGGAAATCCAGCAGGCCTTCGACCTCGACACCGAGGCATTCCGCGAGGCGTCAATCCACGTGGATACCGTCCGCAGTGGCAATGAGCCTTTGGAGAGGAAGGTCCAGAAGGCACGGCAGGTCTTCACTGACGAAGAAACGATGCTCAACGCGTCGATGGAGAATCTGGAGAAGGCGCAACTGGCACTGCGTGACCTGATCGAGGCAGACAATGCCGGCGAAACGACCTTGATTGGCTTTCTTCGTGCCCACAAGCCGGATTGGGCTACCAATATCGGCCGCCTGCTGCCCGAACAAACGCTGCTGCGCACTGATCTGGCGCCCGTGTTGTCGGGCGGGGAAGACCTGTACGGCGTATCGCTCGATCTGGACCATCTGGAAAGCTCGCGGCTCGCTTCGGAGCAGAGCATCCAGGAGGAGATCGCACATCTGCGCGCAAACGTCGAGAAGCGGGCAGCCGATGTGGCTGCCGATGAGAAACGCCTGCAGGCGGCGGAACGTCAGCGCGCTGCGGCCACCGAGGCCCTGGCCGCCCACAACGTGTTACTGAACCACGCCGTAGCAGCCAAGAATGCCGCCGATCAACGCGTCAAAACGTCCCGCGCACGCTTAACCGCCAGTCGCGATGCCGCGCGCCGGGCCGCCGAGGCCGCCCTTTCCACCTCCAAAACGAAGCTGGATCAGGCTCGAGCTGCCCAAACCACCGTCGAAAACCGCCTCGCCGCCGAGCGGCGCGAACTTGACGAGCGCCATGCAACGGAAATGCTGCAGTTGACGACCGGCCACGCGGGATTCATGTCGCAGATCACGACACGCCTTTCCGATGTCGCAACGACACTCAAGACCCGACTTGAAGACATTGACGCCCGGCGAGACGAAGCTTTGAAGGCAAATGGCGTCGATACGACCGCACTCACGCCAATCCGCCGCGACATCGAGGAACTCGATATAGCCATCACCGCGGCCGAGAACGACCGTACCTATGTGCAAACCTATCAAGATTGGCTGGAACTTACGTGGTCACGCCGACCACAACTGGAAACCGATGTTGCCGAGGCCAAGCGGCTCAAAGGTCTTGCCGACGAAGCCTGCAGCGCGAAGCAGCAGGAGCGCGATCGCGCGGTGGATCTCAACACCAAGGAACAGGAAACCGTCGACAAGCAAATCACGGCCCTGTCGAAACAGCTCACCCTCGTCAAAGGCCAGCTTGCAAACCTCTCCACCTACCCGCCCGACGCCGGCGTACTGGCGGGCGGGTTCGACAATCGAATCGCAGTCGACCTGCTCATCAATCAGCGCCGCGAGCTGCAGGCGTCCTTTGCCGAACTTCAGCAACGCATCCGCGAGGGCGTCGATGATATCCGGCGCCAGATGATCGCCATCATAGGAACCGGCCCCGAGAAGCTGCACCATCAGATCCTTCAGCGCATCGGCTATCCCATCCACAACCACGAACACCTGTGGGTCGACGAACTGCGCGGCTGGTTCCAGCATGAACATATCCAGAACAAGGACAACCTCGTGCAGTTCGGCAAGACCCACGCCCAGAACATTTCCGCGTTCTGGTCCGGACTCGGAAACTTCAAGAAGCTCGTGGGCAACTTTGCCGCCGATCTCAAGGCCCATCTTCACCAAGGACAGGTTTTTGCCAATATTTCTGATGTCTCGGTGATCATCAGTACAGACGTCGAGAAGCAGGGTTATTGGAAGGCCATCGAGGCTTTGCACGACGAGTACGACGCCTGGCACGCGATGGGTGACGCACTCCCGCCCCCGGCCTTCATCGCGGCCGCCAAGGAGGTGGCACTGGTGTTGAGCGACGACAAGGGTCTGGTCGCCGATCCAATCGACCTGATCGACCTACAGGTGACGGCGAACATCGACGGTGACGGCGTCAAGTCCGCCCGCCACGAAGCGGCGCTCGCTCGCATGAGCTCCAACGGCCTGTCCTACATCATCCTGGTGGTGATCCTGATCGGCTTCGTCAACCGCATCCGGCGCAAGGAGAAAGTCGTCGTGCCCTTTGTGGTCGACGAGCTCAAGGATCTGTCCGTCGGTAACGCGACGGCCCTACTCGACTTGCTGGCCAGAAACAACATCACGCTGGTTTCCGCATTCCCCGACGTCGACCCCGACCTGGCGCCACTCTTCCGTCGCAACTACAAGATCTTGCCCGGCCGGACACTGGCCACCGTTAAGCTCGAGGCCGAAGGAAGCACTCATGTTTGAAGAGATCATCACGCGGCTGTTGCAAGGCCAGTTCATTTGCGAAGCATCGGCGCCGTCGCTATTTCGGCAGTTCGATACCGAACTCTACCGCGATGAAGTCGACCAGTACCTTGCGCGGATCAATCGGCGCTTGTCCGTGACGCCCAATGGCCAAGCCTATTACGCCACCTGGTTGCGTGTCGGCCCCGATCAGCGCGCGGAGGCCAAGCGCGTCATGGCCAACATCAAGCAGGTGTTGCACCCAGTCGTGAAGTTTCTCGCCCTCTGCATGGACTGCCACGGCACCGACATTGCGCCCAGTCCGGGGGATCGCGTCGACTATCCCGCCATGCTGCAACGCATCACGGAGAATCCCCACCTCCTGGAGCAACTGCGCGAGTTCTCGCTGTTCGGCAAGGAATACGCCGCCTCCGAAGCTTCGCCGGCCGGCATGCTCTCCAAGGTGATCGCCCAACTCGAGAAAGCCGGCTATCTGGTGCTCTTCAACCGCGCCCAAGAGGCATGGCGCTTCACGGGCATGCTTGATTACTACTATCAGATCGTCGATTTCCTGACTGACCACGACGAGTCGATTCAATCCGAGCCGGAGGACGACTCGTCTGCGAGCGGGAGACTGTTTTGAGCGAGCAGACCGCCGTTCAAGTGCTCTTGGCGCGGCTATTCCGGTGCAGCGCCACGCTCAGCAACGCATACTACAACGCCGGCGTTGAGCGCACTGAAGAGAACAGGAACGACGTCGACCTGTTACGCCAGATCCGGTTGTTGTCGCCCAGTATCCGGGATACCTATCAGCTCCGTTCGTCCTTTCGGCAGTTCCTCAACAGCGCTTTAAGTACCGAGCGCTTGTTCGCCGCCGGCGCAAACATTGGCGGCTACTTCGGGCGTTTGCAGAAGCTGGTCGCCGAGCGCTCATTTGCGCTCGAGGATGGCCGCGACAACGCAGCAGAGGATCTGGAAGCGGATATTCGGGTGGCAATCAGCGAAATTGCCGACGCGATCGACGATGAGTTGACGATCCTTCATGCGCGAGTCGCGACAAAGTTCGCGGCCGTCTCGACGCTCGCCGAGAAGCGCCGGCAGAACATCCATTACCTGGAACGCACCCAAGAACTCGTCCAGTTGCTCGAGGACTTTCACTTCGCTGAGCTCTCGGACCAACTCGCCGGAAGCGAAGATCTGGCGCTCTCGTTCCGCGCGCTGTTCGAAGACCGGCTTCCCGCCTTCCGGGAATCGCTCAAGGCGATCCTGCAGCAACTGAACACCTACCTGTTCGAGTTCCGCAAGATTGAAGACCGCGCACGCAGCGTCCGAGCGTTTTCCCTGCATCTGCGAAAGAATCCTGATTGGAAAGCGGCTGCGTGGGACGAAGCCGCTGATCTACCCGCGTGGCTGCAGCTGGCCACCGCCTTGAGCCTTCATTGCAGCCCCGACGTCGCTCAGCCCGAGTCGGAGGCCATCCTGCGCGAGATCGCGCAATCGATTCCCGCCTCCCTGCAGCCGCAAACCCTGTCGCGCCCGCCCGGCCAATTGGACTCGGATAGTGACGGCCCCGCCGTTGTACTCGTCGCACCGTCACCGCTCAAACGCGCCGTCCGTCAGTACTTTGACGAGGCTGTCCAAAGTTCGTCGTGGATTTCCGCTCGCGAATGGTGGTGCCGGAATCCGGCCAGCGTCGGCGCTGTCCGCGAGGACGTCTGGCTGCTTCGAATCCTAGCCGAGGATGAACGCCACGGATCTACGCGGCGCTGGCGTTTCCGGCTCGATGCGACGCCGCAACCGCATTTCGATGGCAACCTGATCATCCGCGACGCCTTTGCCTCCAGCCCTCAGGCGTAACAACAGCATGCTCAACCTCAACCCACGCCTCGTCTCGCTGATGCAACGCCTCGTGGAGGAAAGCGCAGCATCGACGCCCTCCAACAAGACGTCCGATCGCCTGGTAAGCGAATTCGGGCTCGGCCGAATGAAGGGGAAGACCATCCTGTTCTCGGAGCGAGAGCGCGCCGAGATGAGCGAACTCCTACGGGCTCGTGGGCATGCGCCCTATTCGATCGATCTGACGCCGATGAGCCGGGCGGAACGGCTACGGGGTGGCTCGTCCAACGAAAAGGCTGGTGGTGGAACGATCAAGAATCATCGGATATCGATCAAAGCTGTTGCCGCCCAGCCGCTGTGCATCGCCGGCCGGCAGTTGTTCTTGCCGCATCGAAGTCATCTCGATGTCGACTGGCAAACCGTGACGGACATCGCACATAACTGCATCATGCTCGTCGAGAACTACGAGGATTTCGATCGTTTGCACGAGCATCGCTTTGATCTTCCACCGGGCTACGATCGCCCATTGGCGCTCTACCGAGGGGACCGTCACGAGAGCCGTCAGGACAACGTGCTCGGTTTTCTCAAGGCAACCTTGCTTCCGGTAATCGCGTTCGTCGACGTCGACCCGAAAGGCCTGCATATCGCGCAGTGCTGCGCTCGGCTTCAGGGCGTGGTCGCACCGTCAGTCCAGGATCTGACTGCGGTGCTCAACAACCCGGCGTCTGCCCGCCCGGATCTCTACACCTCGCAAGTGGCTGCCCTAGAAAACGTCTTCTCGACGCTTCTGCCCGGATCGCCCGTCCTCGCCATCTGGCGGTTGATCCAGAGCTCACGAGCAGGCGCCGTGCAAGAACGCTGGCGCAGCGACGCCCTTACGTGTTGCCTGTGGGAGTAAAGGTGGCGCGCAAAAGATAACTCGCCAGTCGCTCGACGATGAGCGCTGGCGAGTTCCGTGTTGTGCAAATGGCGAGCTGTCTCCAAAGCACGCCCGACGTTGGCGCTACAGCGCTTCGGCCTTGCGCTTTTGCTTGCTGGCCGCCTGTTCCGCGGTCGTCTGCTTCCAAGAGGCCATCAGAGACTTCGTGATGTAGTCGACTTCCATGGTGAAGTCGAGATGAGGCGCCTCGATGAGAATCTCGCTGTCGCCTTTCTCCAGGTGAGCAGTCCCGTAGTTCATGAACTTGTCGATCTTGTTGGAGACCGGTTTGTACTTGGCCGACAGTGTCTTGTAGAGCCCCTTCGGATCTTTGTCCATGATGACAATGACGCCAGCGAGCACGTTGGTCTGATCGAAGACAAAGCGGGCAAGCTTCACGCCTTCAACATTGAGACTCGCCCCATCGACATCGAACATCGGCCCTTTTGTGTACTGGTTCTGGCCGGAATCTTCCCGCTTCGCGTTGGGGCCGAGCATGGTCTTGACCTGTTCCATCGTGGCCACGCCGAGCTCAACGCCGAATGGCGCCGCGTTGCCCGCGGCGTGTGCCATCGAGGCCGCAGCCATCGTACACGCCATACCTATTGCAAAAAACGTCTTCCTCAAGTGATGCTCCTTTTCAGTAAACACAATAAAGTCTTCTACGACGCCCTTATTCGCGCTCATCAGTCGCCGCTCCAAAGTCGCGTCGAGGCGGAAAGCCCGGCACGTCGGGTTGCCGCGATGGGTCCCACTGCCACAGCGGAACGCCCCTCTTGTCATAGTCCCGCACCTTGTCTGCAGCGTGTTGCCGATACGCGGGATCGTTCATCATCCCGAACACTTCCATGACGGCGCACGGTTGCGAGTCCAGCAGCCGGAAATCTGGCATCACGCCCACTTCTTCTACACGCAGCGGCTTGCTGAAGAATCGCTTTTCTTCGACGAGTTTTGCGATCACTTGCAGTTCGTAGCTCGAATCTGCCGGGATGAACTCAGGTGACACCGTCATCATCGAGACGGTACCGACCTTGAAGGTCTCCTTCTCTCGAAGGACGGTGGCGATTACAACGGTCCTTTGCGACTTGTCACCCAAGGCTGCCAGTTGTCGGCAGAACGATTGCTCAACGTCCTGGACTAGATCCGGCGCCATCCACAACAAGGGCTTGACCATATTCAACGACAGAGCCTTGCCGCCACCGGGTCGAGAGCTGGCCACAACACCGCGTAGCGTTGCGATCACTACGGCATGCCGTCCGGAGGTCTGCGTGATCGCACGCAACCGATCAGCGTTTGCCCGATCACTCTCCTGTAGATCGCCGATGAACTCGGGAATGAACAAGATCTCGCGCAAACGCTGTCCGGAAACAACCATTGGTTCGAAGACAGGCATGAGTTTCTGCCGAACCGTGTTCATCGTCGGGGGGTACTTCCGGCGCGGAAACCATTTGTTGAGCTCGGCGTCCTGCCAAGCACTCTGCAAGAGCCCAAGCAGCGTCCAGGTCGATCGCTTTGAGCGCGTTATTCCTGCTACCTCACCCTCTTCTCTATCGCGGCGCGGCGTCCCCGCCCCGCCCGTGCTCTGGCGCAGCGGACAATCGAGCTTGATGTCGATCGTTCCGTCGCTTTTGACAATACGTGCAGGCTTCGACTCACCGTGGGGGCTTGGGCCGCTCTCGCTTTCGAAGAACTCGCATGCGTGACTGTGCGACGACCCTGTGTGCTCACCCTTCGAGAGGTAGTAATTCTTGTGGTAACGGTGCGAGACAAAGAGAGGCAACGGCTTTCCAGTACAGTGGCAGAAGACCGTTTTCTTGTGCAGTTGATCCGCCAGAATTCTTTGCGCCACCGGGTTCTCGCGGTCGGAAATCCACTCCAGCGAGTACCGCTTGCCCCTCACTTCAATATTTCTATCCACGGACTATCCCGATCGTCAAAATCAACTCGCCGAGTGTCTCCGTTCCTGGCGACGCCGTCGCGCGCCTAAAACCACTCAAATGGGCGCGGAATGCCCTGCCGGAATGGGACACCTATTTCACGATCATTGTGATCGCGTTCGCCGTCTTGGCTGCCATCCAGCCCGCCAGCGCGTAACCCCATACCGGATTCACTGCCTTTGCCGCGAATTGTCTCCCAATCACAGTTCGATGCACCCCCATGATCGCTGCGAACTCGCCCTGAGATATCCCTTGTTCAGCAAGCATTGTCCTGAATTCTGTTCCCGTCATACCTGGCCTCCGTAGTTGTCGCCTTTTGCGACCTTTCAGCCAGGATGCTAGATGTGTTTCGCAACATTTCTAGTAGGCAATTGACGGCCAATGCTTTCACACTGAACCCCGGCCTGCCTACTATTTGGGCAAAGTAATGAAACTGCTGTTCATTGAGGTACTTAGAAGCTCTTCTCGGGGAGTATTCACACAGTTGTCCACAGATTCTGTTAGCAATCTTCTCTCGCCGCTTCTCCACTGCAATTACGAGACCCAAAAGAGAAAGGGCGTGTGTTGAAGAATCAACACACGCCCTTGTTTGCAGAATCGGTTTCCCGACCACTGACTTTTCTTGCCGAACTAATCAGACGGCCTCTGACTTCGCTTGCCCCTCAATGACGCCCGAGGACGCATCTCGGATTGATCGACTCGCGCCGAGCTTCGCCGGCGAGAAACGACCAGACCACAAGTACCCTTGCGCCCTCACGACATCTCGGACGCCGATCTTGTCCCCGTAGCGGCGTGAGTACTCCTGCTGCACCGCCCACAGAAACAAGAGATCGCTTTGCAGGACATCGATCCTGGATCTCAGCTTCTTCTGATTCGCGAAGCGTTGACCGATGATCGCGGCGACACCGGCGGCAATAACAGCTGCCAGGACGCTCCCGACGGAGCTGATGATGGCCGCTTGAACGGCTGGATCGGACGTGACAAGGTTCATGTCAGACCTCTCTCAAATCCGAATGCTGATGGTTGTGCTCTTCTTCCGTTGCTGCCAGAAGAATGGCCCATTCCTCATCGGCATTCTCTGAGTCCGCGTTACCTGACGTTCGTCGAGCATCCGTATCGAACTCAGGTCCCGAAAGCACCCACTGCTCTGCAGTCCGCCCTAGTCCACTGGCAAGCATGAACAGCACAACGGCGCCGATAACGCATAGCCAAAACATGATGCAACTCCTTTCGTAAGTTGCGGGGCGCCCATAACGGGAACCCCGCTATGGGTTTGTGAATGCTGGATTAGGCGCAATGCCCGGTGACTCCAGCTACCGTTTCACGCACGTTGGCGTTGAAAATCCTCTCCAAGGCATGCTTTGCTTTGGACAGCGTTCTCCAAGCTTCCGGCGATCGAGGACAAGCAGGATCGAGAGCAACATGCTCCCGATCCGCCGCCGATGCAGTCCATTACTGCACCACTTGTTGCCTATATGACTTGCATGACTCTTTTTTCTTGTTCGCTTCCAACACAGGATTTCTAATCGCAACCATACAGAACGCAACGAATGGGGCGATCATCCCGCGGGGAGTCTCGAGGCAGGCATCCAAGAATGCCGACCACAGTGAAAGAAGAATGCCTTTATGCATCTCACTTGTCCTTATTCGTCATCGTCCTTCAGTTCACGAATCACCTTGATGGTGGACATCACTGCCCACACCGCGGTAGCGATGAAATCGCACAGAAACAGAATTACTTCCAGCGCCTCGATACCGAACAAAAACACGTGTCCGATACCAAAGGTTCCAAATAACTCTCGCATCCAGTGCAGGCCACACACACCCAGGCCAACTAGAAAAAACACCGCCGTCGCCGTGATGATGTGACCAACAAAAGTCACCAGAGTCTTGCCATGCTTGAACCAAGTCATAGCACACCTCCTTTCCGCCCTTTGGGCATAAAAATGCCTGCAGGACGGAATCGCCCTTACGGGGAATCCATCCCCGCAGGCGATTAGGTACAACTACTTTGCAATGCTGGCTTCGGCTCGCGCCCGGTAATGCCAGCTACCGCTTCACGCACAGAGGCGTTGAAAATCTTCGTCGGAGCACTTCTGCTCTGAGGAACACTCTCCTATTCATGATTTTGGCGAGGCGTGCGTTGATCTCTCAACACACGCCTGCGCACTACTTCTTGCTGCTTCTCGCGTCCTGACGCTACTGCAAGCCAGGGCCCGAGATCGTGCAGGCCAAACTACCGTTAGCCGCAGCTTCCGATATAACCGCATCCACCAACACAACGGGAGCATCCATCAACTTTGAGGAGAGTCAGCGCGCCACATTCCGGACATTTCTGCCCGCCCTGTGGCATCTCCATCATCATTTCTGGCTCACCCGCCGGCGCTGCCCCTTCATCAGTGTCGATGACGGTATCCGGCGTTGTTCCTCCGAATCTCTTCGCCAGAACTGCGACCGGCACCTGCCCACCGGCATCGTCAAGGAACCCACGGTTCCGCAGCATCTTTTGGAACGCGAAGCCGATTGCTGCGGCTTCCGAGTCATGGTGCAAGGGCGCTTTTGAGCCATCGTGGCGCTCGACCCAGTCATATCGCACCGGGCCTTTGTCCCACACGACCTCGCGCAAGTCCTTCAACGCTTCAGCCACTGACCCGCCCGAACGTGCCACCAAGGACAGACTACGCATGTAAGCCGTAATCCATTGATGCGACATGTCCTTCGGCATTGAAGGCATGAAGAACTCGATCGGGCGCTCAATCCGGACGGGTTTCCCGTTCAGAACGCCATCGACCTCCATGAAGGACACGGCGAGATATACCGTACGCTTGCCCTCCTGAGTCCAGTAGTCCATTTTGGACACCACACCCGGCAGCTCGCCGTCGGGCCGCTTGATGAATTGCTTCGTCAATGGATCTTCGGATGGAAGCACCTCAACAACCGGCGCTACCGCCTTCGTCTCGACGACGGGACTCGCCGACAAGATTCCTGCACGCACGGGATTCGGCTTGTAGGTTGAGATCCCCTTCAGCCCCATGCGCCACGCCTTGATGTACAGGTCGACGAAATCCTCGTAAGGATACGAGGCCGGAACATTCACCGTTTTTGAGATGCTCGAATCGACGAATGGCGCAACGGCCGCCACCATCAACTCGTGATCGTCGGCGCTGATCTGCAACGCGCTAACGAAACTCTCTGGATAGGATGCTTCTTCGCCATGCATACGCCTGAACAGGCGCGCAGCATGATCCCATACCGCGAAGTCCTTCAGTGAGCCATCCGGCATCCGCTTTTTGCGGTTGTAATCCCACGCGAACGCCGGCTCGATGCCGTTCGATGCGTTGTCGGCAAAGGCCAGCGAGATGGTCCCCGTCGGCGCGATCGACAGCAGGTGACTGTTGCGAATTCCATGCTTCCGAATTGCTTTGCGCACCTTCTCAGGCAGTCGCTTGGTGAAGTCACCACCCTCGTCCAGGTACTTCTTGGCGTCGAACAAAGGAAATGCCCCACGCTCTTTCGCCAGTTCCACCGATGCCATATAAGCGGCGTCGCGCATGCGCTCCGAAATGAATCGTGCCGTCTCGCGGCCGGCTTCACTGTCGTAACGCAAGCCCAGCATGATCAGCGCGTCGCCCAGCCCTAAGAACCCCAGGCCAACACGGCGCTTGTGGTACGCACTCCGCTCTTGTTGCTCGAGCGGCCACGGAGTGATGTCCAGCACGTTGTCCAACGCGCGCACACCGGCAATAACCGCCTCTTCGAAAGTCAGAATGTCAAACATCGCACTTTCGGAAAACGGCTTCCGTACGTGTTGCGTCAGGTTGATACTGGCCAGACAGCAGCACCCATACGGCGGTAACGGTTGTTCGGCGCATGGATTCGTCGCCTCGATCGTCTCGCAGTAAGACAGGTTGTTTTCCCGGTTCACCTTGTCCATGAACAGGATTCCCGGTTCGGCAACCTCGTACGTCGAGCGCATCAGCTTTTCCCACAACTCACGCGCCTTGACCGTCTTGTAGACCCACAGGCCATCCGGCCGTTGAGCCTTTTCCACGTTCGACGGGTGCGGTTCGGCAACATGCGTCAGCTGCCAATCACCATCGGCTTCAACCGCCTCCATGAACTTGTCCGACACGGCGACCGAGATGTTGAAGTTGCTGAGATTGTCCGACTGCTTGCACGAGATGAACTCCTCGATGTCGGGATGCGAGATGTTCAAGATGCCCATCTGCGCACCACGTCGAGCACCTGCGGACTCAACCGTCCCGCACATGGTGTCGAACATGTGCATGAACGACACTGGCCCGCTCGCGCGGCTATTGGTGCGCCTGACCCACGATCCCGCCGGCCGAATTGCCGAGAAGTTGTAACCTTCCCCGCCCCCCAGCCGCATGGTCGCGGCCGATTGCGCCAGCGCATCCATAATGCCCACGGTCCCCTTTTTAGGATCGCCATTCATTGCATCGTCGATCGGCTGCACGAAGCAATTCACAAGCGTCGTCCCCAGGTCGAGGCCTGCGGATGCATTGACGCGCCCAGCCATAACCAACCCGAGCTCATCCTGCGCTTTGTAGAACAGTTCCTCTGCCGCAGCAGCGTCCTTCTCATTCGGTGACGTTGCCAACGCCTTCGCAACACGCCGGCGAATGCTGCCCAACGGATCTTGAAGGTCGGCGGAGTACTTCTCTTGCAGCACGTTCGCCGTGATTTCCTGCGGCTCAAGCGCTAGTGTGATGGATAGATCATTCATAGTGATTCTCCGGAAATAGACCGGGAACCCACCCTATCGGGGCAGGTCCCCGAAGGGTTAAGAACGGTTGCCACCGCCCATCGGCGGCAACTTGATGACGCATACAGTGTTTTTGTGCGAGTACGAGTCGGTCAGGATCTTGACGCGGAAAGCGCACGGACGACCCAAGCCGATACGGCGTCGACGGTGTCGCCACCATTCATCTCAGGGTTGTCGTCAGCTTCCGTCACCGTGCCATCCGGTCCAACAGCAAAGTGGTTGCCGTAGGTCGCCAGCATTTCGTTGACGATTTCGACGCACACAGCTTGATATCCGGCGTCGACCACGACCACTTCCGGCCTTTGGAGCAGTTCGATTGCCTCGACCTTGTTTGACAGATCCGCATTGTCGCCGGCAACGTAGATGCCATCCTCGATACCGCTCTGGATGTCATCGACGTGCTGTTGAGCCGCCTCGAGAACAGTCTTCAAGGCCGAGACCAGTTTGTTGCTTTGCATTTGTGCCTCCTTGTGAGTTTGAGAGGCACAGAACCCATTGGGGGCGAGTGCCCCGAGCAGGGTTGAAGATGCTGGGTTAGGCAAAAAGCCCGGTGAGACCAGCTACCGTTTCTCGCACACAGGCGAAGAAAATCCTGTCCGCAACGATTTCGTTCTGGACAGCAATTTCGAAACAGGGGACGCCGCCATGCGCGGCGACTGAGAGAGGTGATGGCAACTTCTGAACAGGCTGGCTTGGAGAACGGTGACGCCAGCTACCGTGTGGTCAAAATCCTATCTGGAAATCGGACCTCGCGCAAGGTGGGCGGACAGAAACTTAGCCGGCGCCAACCTGCGATGGCCCGATCCGTGCAACGCACTCGCACCATTTTGCAATCAAGCCTTCCTTATGCTCCTCGAACGTGGCCCAGGCATCATTGACGGCCTGCGCGGGCGGTTTTCCGACGTCCTTGGTCAGCACATAGGTGAGATGATTTCTTGCTTCATCCAGATAGAAAGCAAGGTCCGACACGGTGGCGACATGCCCACTGCGAAGGCAGTGTTCATTGACGGCTGCCACGATTGCCACGCGGTCTTCGATGCCCGTCAGGCTGTCAAAAAGCGGGGCGAGCAAACGCTTGATTACTTTCTCTCGGGATGCTTGCGCGGCTTCCCGTCGCCTGCAAATGCCTTCCGCCGACTGGCACAGTTTCGCCATTTGCTCCAAAACGCAGATTGCTGCTGTGAGCACTTTAGTGTCCGAGGCGGCAAGCGCCAGACTTTGCGAGGCATTAAGTTCCGAGCGTATCCCGCCGGCGAGCCGCTTCAACTGTGATCGCCGACGCTTCAGTTGATCGGCATTGGCAAAGATAGCGGTCGCCAAGTCAGCTGCTGCTTTCATCGTCTTCCCAAAATAAAAAAAGAGGACTTCCGAGCGGCATGGTAGCGCCGTCGAAAGTCCTCTTCTAGTACCACGATCAAGGATGGCTCAAGCTGCAAGCGCAGTTGGCTCGAACAGCGTCGCTTGCGCGGTCGCCGTCGTTGCCTTGTGTCGCCATGCCTCTCTCGCGTCCTGGGGCATTTCAGCGTAGCCGCAACTCATCCCAAGGACCGTCTTCAGATCGTAATCGCAACACAACCCAAGGCGATCCTTCATGGCAGTTCGACGCAACTCGATGTCGGTTGTGCGTCGCTGGCCATGAGACAACTGAATCGTACCCAGCATCATGTACCGCTTGAATGCCGAGGTTATCCCGCCCGGAGGCATGGGCTCTCGACTGCGTTTGAGCACTTCCGGCAACTCGAACATCGCAAACAACTGAGCGCCTTCCGCATCCACATCGAAACACTGCTCCGTTTCGACGTCCCAAAGCCCATCATCTCGAACTTCAGGTTTGCAGTTGGACATCTCCAGCAGGCCTTCCACGTAAACATCACGCAGTCCATCCCACACGGAGGAATCCCACTCCTTGCCGACGTGCAGGAATTGAGCGTCAGGCTGGCGCGACTCCGGAGCAGCGATCAGGTTGGTTGGCACATCGAACCGGGTACCGGCTTGAATGGCATCCCAATCCGCCCACAGCGCATGCGGTCGCGCCAATCCCGTCAGTGACCACCACGCGTCGAGCGTGATGAGCATTTCGAGCGGCAGGATCGAGAACCGAGGATTCTCGCCCGACCGTTGCGCGCGCTGATACTCGTCGAAATCGAGTTGCATCAGCATTCGTGCTTGGCGGCGCACTTCCATTGGATGAAAGGTGTCCGGCTGAACGCACAGATACCCTTCCGCCACTGTTCGGCCAATCCAACAGCGACGTTTCCAATCGTGTCGAATGGCACGCAGGTACTCATTGAAGCGTACGAGGCCACGAGCATAGAAATACCGCTCGTCGGTCTCGACCATCGTTCTAAGGGACTTGTCGTGAGCCTGTTGGCAAACCCAGCACCCAGTGCGCGCACCACAGTTTCCCGTCCGCCGACTGTTCAAGCCTTCGAGAATGGCGTCCGACACGACAGCGCAAGACGTGCCGCCGGCATCCGCGTAGATGCGCATCATCTCGGTAAAGTCGGAATACGTCTCCCTCTCTCCCGAAACAACCTCTCCGATGAATTCCCACACCATGTCGGTATCCCAGTGACACAAAGGACTCAATACATGGTCTCCATCTTTGTTGACACAGATGCGCATGCCATCCTCGCCAGCAAGTGACATACGAGCAGCGCGTTTCTCGCTCTCCGACATGCGCGTTCCCAGTACGGTCACCGGGGGACGACCATCCCGCAGATGCTTGGAGAACAACCTGTTGCGCAGCACCCGTTGCGGCCGGATTTTCAGATCCACACTGCAGTCGGAACTGGTTCCCGCGTAAGGCGGGAGGCCGCGCCCGGTCAGAACTCGCATTTGCCACGAACTCATCAAGGTCGGCCTTGATACATGAAACTCCAGAGTCAGCCCGTGTTTTCGCGCGTAGGCTTGCAACTTCCTACCTTCGCTCATGATGTGCTGGCTGATTTCTGGTGATTCGACCAGCGTATCGGAGCTCGTCACCAGGATTGTCGGATTGCCCCCGGCTTTCTTGGCTTCGCGCGCAACTTCCAAAACGAGGGCGAGGACGACTGACGAGTCCTTCCCGCTTGACCAGGCTACCGCTACAACGCGATTCTCTTCGAATATCCGGGAAATCGCTTCTTTTGCCCGACACACCATCTCGCCTAGCGACGGTGGTGCAAGGACGATATCGAACATATCCATGATGTGACTCCGATAAGCACGGAGCCATTCCCAATCGGGAAGGCCCCGAATGGGTTTACGAAATGCTGACTTAGGCACTATGCCCGGTAATATCAGCTACCGTTTCACGCACGAGGGCGTAGAAAATCCTGTCCAGACCGCGATGGTCGCTCTGGACAAAATTCTGCTTGGAAAAATGAGAAGGATTGGCTTGCGCCGATGCAGCGATGGGCGTCTTGACGCGGCTGGCTTGGGTTATCGGTTGTGCCAGCTACCGAGACTTGATACTACAACGGCGGTCTGTCGTGCGCAATGACGGTGCCGGTACGGTCACAGCATGCGCCAATTCCATGAGGGTTTTAACTCTTTTAGCCAATAGCACGGAAGCCATCGTCCTCGTAGGCTTGCCCTGTTGCCGTTACCTTCGCTACTCCATGCACATCAGCGCCTTCTCTCCGGATACCCAGCTTCCCTTCGCGACCTATCGCCGTCAGCGCTCCGACAAACGGGGCTTCCTGCGTGGGGAGCCGGAGACCTTCGCCACACTCGCACAGTTCTATTTTTCCGAGCGCGCGAGGGCGATCAGCGAAGAGGTTCGCTTGGAGATCGCCAACCTTCCGTCCACCGCCGAAGCGCGCAAGGCTGCTGGTCGCCTTCCGGCGAATCCGTCGTGGCTTGATCACCGACTGGACATCGTGCGCTGCGGACTATGGAACCAGTTCCGCCAAATGCCTTCTCTCGCGCAAGGTCTTCTCGACGGCACCGTAACAACGGGGTCTGCGCGCAGCCTCGGTACCGGCTGGTCCCAACGCAATCGTGGCGATCAACGGTGGCTGCAAATTGTGCTGAAAACAGCAAAGCGCTTCACAAGCGGAGAGAGCATGAGTCTCCTGACTACGGGCGATCCGGACGTTTTCAACCCGTTCCTTTTCTCTGCTCGACTCACGTCTCTACTGGACAAGTCCTCGGCGAGCCCCAGTCAGATCATCATCAGCTGCCGCGCCGGCGTTGATGCCATGGCCGAAATGTGGGCCATGGAGAGGTATATTCCAGTGCTGCATTGTCGGATACGGCCGCGCCCCGGCGCTCGGGTTTCTGATCCTCACCTCGACGCGATGATCGCTGCGGCCAGTCACGCCTTTGTTATCACGAAAGGCTCTGACCAAACGGTGAGTCGCGTACTGGAGAAGCTGAAGGCGGCTACTGTGGCGACACGCGTCGTGCGGATTAAGGACAATGGACAACCAGCGGTATCCAGATAAGTTCGGAGCGCGAACGGCGCTTCAGAGATCATTCGCCAACCCGCCCGCCACGCCCTCTCTTTCCGAAGAGGAACTCACGAGAGTACGAGATCTCTCACACCTGCACGTTCAACTCCTGCCCGAGTTTGAACCATTCCTCAAAGAGCTGTATCGCTGCGGCCTGATCGATGGCCGCCGGGCGCTTATTTGCGTTCAGAAGCTCGATGTTCCAGCGACTGACTAATCGCCTTAACGGTTCCGGCACATCTCCCCTCTGAGTTAGCTCCGGCTTTCTTTGCCAGTCGAGCAGGAAGCATTAACTTTCTCTGCAGTCGTTTCATTTTGTCAAGCGCAAACCCTTGCCATGACTAGGTTTGCGCGGCATTGCTCGGAGTATTCTCTCACGACGAGTAAAGTCTGAATCGCCTAAATTGCCGGCCTTAAGGGCCGACATGAAGAAAGACAACAGAGCATTCGGAAAAGCACTGCGCGAAGTCCGCAAGGAGAAGAGTTACACACAAGAGACCTTGGCTTTTGAGTGCGGCTTGGATCGCACGTACATTTCGCTTCTGGAACGCGGCATAAACTCCCCGACTCTCGATACGCTCGTGGCTCTCTGCCGTGCGCTCGGCATTCCGCTGTCCGCTTTCGCTGCCCGTATCGAGTCCAAAATGAGAAGGAAGCGGCTGTGAATGACATGACAGTGGCCGATGCACTCGACAAGTACCGCGGCAGCGTATCGATCCTGAAAAAGGGATACGCGCAAGAAAAGTATCGGATAGTCCAGATCACTCGGTCATTCCTCGGATCCTTGAACGTTCGCGAGGCTACGAGCGTCCACATTGCCACCTACCGCGATCAGCGCTTGGCCAGCATAAATGCCCGCACCGGCAAGCCAATCTCGCCTTCAACCGTGCGTCTCGAGATGTCGCTGCTTTCTCACATGTTCGAGATCGGCCGGATCGAGTGGGGAGTCTGCGATGCAAATCCCGTTTCCAATGTTCGGAAGCCGAAAACCCCACCTGGTCGGGATCGCATTCTGACCGCGCGCGAAGAACGCCTGATCCTCCGCTACGCCCATGCGCACGCCAACATCGACCTGTACTCCATCATTGCCCTCGCGATCGAGACCGCGATGCGTCAAGGCGAGATACTGAAGCTGCAGTGGGAGCACATTAACCTGAAATCTGGAATCGCTCATTTGCCGGAAACCAAGAATGGGACAAAGCGAGATGTCCCGTTGTCCAGAAAGGCGAGAGATGCCTTGATTCGTATGGGCGTCCGGGCAACGGGCCGGGTTTTCCGCTACACCGCCGAAGGTCTTAAATCAACCTGGCGATTCATGCTGTTGAAACTTGGCATTGAGGATCTTCACTTTCACGACCTCCGACACCACGCGATCACCAAGCTATTCCAGCTTGGCACGCTCGACATGATGGAAATCGCTGCCATCAGCGGCCACAAAAGCCTGGCCATGCTCAAGCGCTACACGCACCTGAAAACAGCAAAACTTGTCCGAAAGCTCGAGGGCAACAAACATCGTGGTCGCCAAGTGCTGATAGACAACCTCATCCCATATCCCGCGGCCATCGAGACAACCGACAACGAGATCCGTATTCGGGTGCTCGATTTCGACGACGTCGCAGGGATAGGCATTTGCCAGGAGTCCGCCGTTAAGTCGGCCCAAGACGCCTTACTTCGAAAACTCATGACGATGATGCGCGGCGCCGACGAGATTCCTGAACCCGATCAATATCTTGAGAACGTGCACGAGCAGAGAATTCTGATGATTGACCCTCTGGGTGAGGCGACAGCTTGATACAAAATTACTGAGAAAGTGTTAAGAACAACATGGCACAAACTCAAGGCCGGCAAGGCTTTTGACGCCAACACTCTTGCCAATCCGGTATCTGGAAGAAGCTCGGCACCGGCAGTAGCGTTCTCGGGGAGTACGACGCGTGGGTTTCGTCCAGTGGAACCTACATGACGGTGAATTTCACGAGTAATGGGAATCCCGTTGTTGTGCACGGTTACTCCTATGCCTATTCAGGTGCCAACTCAGCTCGTTGGGCGCGAGTTGACTTATCGTGTGATGGTGGCCCTTACAACATGGTAGCCTACGTTCACAGCGCAGTTTACGGCGCCAGCGTAAGCGGATTCATGCGATACAACCTAGCAGCAGGGGCACATTCGTGTACTGCGTATGTGTCGCAGTCGCACACGTCTGGTCGAGGAGGAATTCTGGTTCAGCAGATGTGATGCCGCCTATGTGCATGAAAGCCTAGCCATCTTGCCAATCCGGCGTTTGGTCGCGCGCATTCGGCAAGGCCTTCTACAACGTCTCTATTACGTTGCCTAGCAATGCGTGGGTGACGCCAGCCGCTTACCTGCCGGCGAACGCATTGGTCGCTCAGATCTCGCTATTGTGTGGTGGCGGCGTTGGTCAAGCGGTTCTATCAGCGTCCGGCACTGGGACTGTTGCTGGATGTTACCGGTACTCGGGGGAGTCCCAGACATTTGTGACTGCTACTGTTGATGCCGGGACGCCGATCTATATCTCAACAACCGGAACTCACTACGGGAAGCTCAGCGGGTATATGTAGGGCCACCGGCAGTGCGCCAGGCCACGTTATCTCCACGGCTGCCTAGCCCACGAGTTGCAACACGGCGCGAAAGCCGTGGAGCGCGCTTCTGTAGGCCACTGCAGCCGCATCTACATCGTTCTGTAATAGGCCCAAAGGCTGTCGCCACCGCCAACGCTCTGCACCATGAAGCATTCACTTGCGCTGACAACGGCCGAGGCGTTTTCATATCCAAGATGGCCTTCACTCTGGCCGGTCGAAATGGCGAGGTTATTGCCAGTGTTGCTGTCGATTCGGACGCCTTGAAGCGTAGCGCCAGCCGATCGTTTTCGGGCGTGCACGAAAGCTTGCGTCCCAAGGCAATACCAGGTGCCCCAGGATATGCCGACAACGGGACCGATCGTTCCTGCGGTCCCGGAGGATTTTTTCCACACCCCGGATTGGCAAGAAGGCCTACCAACAAGCAGCTTTTACATAGGATGTGCCACCAAACTCCATTTGGGCGTTCAGATACCACGTGCTTCCACTCTTGTAGGCATTAGCGCGGATCGGCGAGTCGTACGTGCCATCTTGATGGAAATAGAACCCGGAAACGAAGCAGTAGCTCCAATTTCCTAACGTCCACGTGCCACTGCCAGTTATGGAGTAGGTCAGCTCAGATGCCGGCACGGGCATCCCTTGAGCCTTCTTCCAGCTACCGGATTGGCAAGACGTTCGCTTGCAGTTAGTTGAAGCAAATAGCACCAACACCAACTTGTTCACTGCCGCCGTCGGTCCACCTGTACGCATACCAAGTGGAACCGCTTTTGTAGACACGGGCCTGGTGCCATTGCCACCCACTACCGTCACGTCCGAACGTCACCGTCGAGAGCATGCACAACTTGTAATTGCCAATCGCTATCGTCGCAGAACCGGTTCCAATCCAGTAATTCTCATAGGCATAAACCAGTCCCTTCTCAACAAACTTCCAAACACCGGATTGGCAAGCTAGTCTATGCAGCTAACCCATACTGCACCAATCACCCCCTGAGACTGCCACAAATACTGCCCTGTCGAATTGGGTCCGGCGACCGTGTGAAGTTGCATTGTTCCTCCGCTGCCGTAGTGTGCCATCGCGCAGAATCGCGCCCACGCGATGTTGTTTGTTCCTGCTGCTGCGACGACTTGGAATGGCTCTATCGTGCCATTCCCACTCGCTTTCTTCCAACGACCGGATTGGCAAGTTGATTAACGTTTGAGACACACCGCAAAAGTAACTTGCCAAACTTCGCGCTTGTTGCTCGCATCGTAGCAATCGCCAGCCCATCCGTTGTTATAAGGCGCGTTTGTGTGAATCGCTGCGCCGCCACCCGTCCCAAAGTCATCTTGGCAATAGACACCACCACCCACAACAATTTCGTCGTCACGACAAGACGCCACGGAATACCCAACGACTTGGCCACTCGATGCGTATCTTGTTTCGAAACTCCGCAGTGGCCACCAACGACCGGATTGGCAAGATGGCCTACCAGCAGACAGCTTGCCACCGAACAAGGCCTGTTCGCGTACTCGCGCCGTTGTCATCGAGAGCGAGGCGGAACGATGTCGTGGTCAGCCCCCCAACAATTGCATCGTAGTTCCCGGCGACAGTTCCAAAAGCCGATGCATCCAAAGTCGCAGTGACATGGCCGACATCAGTCGGGCACGTGATTGGGCGTGTTACGGTCACAAACGCGCCAACTCCACTCGATCCGTTCGATGTTACGGTAGTGGCGCCCCATTGCAGAATAACGCCGCTCGGGAGAATTGAGTATCCAATTGTGGTCTTCTGAGCGACGTCTCCACCAATTCTGGTCCAAACGCCGGATTGGCAAGAAGGCCACCATCGAAACTATTGTACTTTGACATCTTATAACGGCATGCCAACTAGCTTTTGACGCAATACATCACATTACGCCAGACCTCATCATTGCGTTCCCGGAAATAGTTCTGGAAGTAGCCGGGCGGACAACTCGTGGCGGGGTTATGCCCATTGCACGGTTGATGCACCGAATACGTGCCATAGTTAGGCTGCCACGAGAATCCACAAAGAGATCCGGCAGGCTGGTCGCCGAAAGCCTTTTCCCACACGCCGGATTGGCAAGCAGGTCAGCAGCACGTGCAGTTCATCGTATAACTCTCTCCCCCAACATAGACCTGGTATGAATTAAGAGATAGGCTTGGCTGCTGAATGGAGCGGTACCATCCCCCCGATGATGCGACCGCGTGACCGGTTAGGGTCTTCCCTGCTGGGCACGAACAACTCAGCCACTGATCGACGTTGTTCCATGGCTTAACGGTTGTAACTACAAGACACGCCAACGACGGCACCCCAGCGGACTTTTTCCACACCCCGGATTGGCAAGAAGGCCAAGATAACGGCGTGGCAATCGGATTTACAGGCAGATTGCATACACCGTGTAGGACTGGTTGTAGCGATTGGTGCCGTTGTCCTCTCCCATCTGACAGGTCCATGCGGTGTCGCTACTGGGGTAGGTGGCGCGAACGGCCCATGCTGTCTGCCAAGTATTCCCCGGATACGCCGTATAACACCCTCCCCCGATCACCGCCTTGCCCGCTGAACAGGTCGCAGTACAAACCCCAGCGTAGTACGGACCCACACAGGTGGCGGTTCGCATCTCCTTACCGCTCAATCCGCCTGGGCCTTTCCAGACACCGGATTGGCAAGAGTGCCTGCGCAGAAACTATGTACATATGACATCCTAGAACAACGGCGAACTTGTGGTACGTCGTTCGGCTCAATCCTCGCAACGGCAGGCTTTACGACCAAAACTATTGTAGACGCGACTCATCCTATAACGTGTTGGCAACCCACGAGCAGCTACACCATGCAAATGATCAACCTGCGGAAAACGGAATAGTCATACCACGCCACCTGAACCCCAGTGTAACCGGAACCACAAGTACATGTGCCCGTTTTCGGGTTGGCGACTGTGCATGCCCCAGCACCAGACCCGGATAGCTGGTAGGCGCCACCGAAGCTATCTTTCCCTCCAAGAAACTTCCACATGCCGGATTGGCAAGACAAAATCCTCAGTATCCAATCGCAAGCCACCTAATAATTTGAGTTCCGCTGTCTTGATCCGTATTCCTTACAGTGATCGTCGTTGCTTGGCATGACATCACTGCGGCCGCAGCGTATGAGGCGTTACCGCTAAGTTGGGTCGTTGCTTGTGCAGTTAGGCAGCCATGGGGGAATGGCTTCGAGAGTGGTTGGGTCGAATTTGCTTGATCAGGCAATGAAACCCGACCCCATTGAATGATTAGCCCGGACGGAAGAATGGTGTGTCCAGGATCAGAGAAACTTGCCACGTCTCCTTCACCAAGCACCTTCCAGCGACCGGATTGGCAAGAAAGTATCAAGCCGGAAGTCGTCGAAGACTTCGCGATTCTTCCGTCAGGGGAACAGGCAGCGCCTTCCGCAACGGCAGTATTAACTTGCAGCGTGCCGGCAGCGGCATTTCCAAGAGCCGTAAGATTTCCGCTCTGGTCAACCGAGAACAATTGCTGATTCCACGGACTATTTATCAGTCGGAAGGTGCCGTTATTGCTTTCCATGTAGATCGACTGTCCGTTAGCCCCAACCAGCTGTACTACGCCTCCTTCAGACGCTTGATTCCAAGCGATCACGCGTCCGCCTGCGGCTGTTAGCGTACCCGGCACGGTGAGATTGCCGTTCTGGTCGACGGCGAGTGCAACCCATGCGCCGCCCGTCCACATGAAGGCGCGCCTTGTGTCGGTCGTCATGCGGACGGTACCCACGTCATCACCGGTTGTCGGCAGACTAGCAAAAGAACTAACTGGATCCTTCCAATACGCGGAACCTGAAGAACGCCACGTCCCACTGGTACAACTAAGCAGACCGCCGTTGTTGTCCCGCGCGACGGCTCCGTTAGTCAAACACGCCGCTCCGCGGGTTTGTATAGTGGGATTCCCCATGATGATAGGGGCATTCATCGTGTTCAGCTCGGTATGTCCAGGAACTAAGTTTCTGTACAGGAATGCAGAGGATGGGTCCCCATTGGCGAACCACAGCGCCATGACAGGGTGTCCAGCTGCAAGTGTTGGTGCCCCGGCGGTCGAGCCGTCGCATTTCTTGCCGGAAGCATTCGCGTTCGCGAAATTGCCGACGGGCGTACTCCACCCGCCCATAGCTCCCGTAATGGTCGTGGTTGCGGTGCTATATATGCCCCCTCCCGGCGCGCCAATCGCTACCGCGACATTACCTAGATCAAGATCAGCGATTGCCGTGCCACCCTCAGAAACAACCAATCCCAGAAGGGTTGTGCTGCTAGGCTTTAGGACGAGCACACAGAGCGTGTGTCCATAGTTATTTGTTGCGGAGAAGCCGTTTTGCAAATAGCCAGTGCTTCTCAGCATATCGACCGTGATCAGAGCCGGCGTCGAAGCTGTCGCTGCGGCGTTTACAGTCGCATAGTTGTCCTTGATGTACGCATTCGCCGCATCACCGACGGCCGCCATTTGCTGTCCAGCTACGGTCTCCTTGGTGCTCTCAACATACAGATCCGACCACTTGGCTAGCCCTGTCATAACCGACGCCATGATGCCGATAACGACTATGAGTTCCAGCAGCGTAACTCCGCGCTGGGCACGCCGAGACATAACAACACCGCGACATCCGTTCGATCTTGAGAGCATCGTTCTCGCCTATGTTTTAGTTGCTAACCTGTTTGATGAGATGACTCAACTGCTGCTGCGCCCCAGGCAATCCTGCTACTGCGCGCATTGCTTGGCTGTCGGAAATCCGGTCGTTCTTCACAAGTTCACACAAGCTATCAACGAACCTCTGCGAACCACGTCGCTCTGCTGCGGGTCGATCCATGAAGGAAGCAAGAGCAGAAGGATCACTCAGCATCTTGCTCAAATCCTGATCAAAGTTGCTAAGGATTTCCGTGCCTAGCACATATCCATCACCATCTTTTGTCGGAAGCAACATGTGACAAGCGACACCAATGAGGCTGTTCGCAATCGATTGCATCTTTCCTGCCCTTTCGTTGTCACCAAACCAACTCAACATCTTTTGAATGGTTCCAACACCACTGTTCGCATGGAGAGTGCCAATAACCAAATGCCCGGATTCCCCTGCGAGTATGGCCGTTTCCGCTGTCTCCCGATTCCTTATCTCTCCGACGAGAATCACATCCGGACACTGGCGCATCGCGTCCTCCAGTCCCGACTCAAAGCTCTCCGTATCGACGCCAACTTCTCGCTGAGAGAACACGGATTGACGGCTTTCAAAAACGTACTCGATGGGATCTTCAATGGTAATGACATGCGCACGTCGCGAGTCATTGATTGCGTCAATCATCGCGGCCGCGGATGTAGACTTTCCTGAGCGTGTAGCACCAGAAAGCAAAATCAACCCGCGTTGTGCTTCCAACCAGATGCGGACCACATTTGGTAAACCGACCTGAGCTAACTTCGGAGGGACAAGAGGGATCCTCCGGATTGCACACATCACCTTCGAGCGGCTACCGCCCTGGAACGCATTCACACGCAAGCGCCATTGAGCAAGGTCTAGCGGCCGATTGATAGAACGCTTGTCGAGCACTTGCTCCCATTGCTCATCGAAGAGCGATAGGAACTGGCCAAGCGCCGCACCGTCAGGAGGATCGATATCGTCATATATCTCCCACCCTCCAGGCATTCTCAGACGTATCGGGGCGTCGCGCTCGAGTCGTATATCCGTAAACGGTAGTTCCGAATTAACGAGGCCTGCAAGTTCTGATAAAAAGCTCATTTCATCTCCGAGTATCTATTTGCCGACATAGACCAACGCGCCGGTTGGAATTGCGACAGGCAGCGACATCGCTATCGTCTGGCCGGTCGTCGTTTTCAGGTCGCCAGAAGCGTCCTTCGTGCCGATCGTCTGTGCCTTCCACGTCTTCACGGACACCGCATTCACCAGTGCCGGTGTTGGGACGTTTACCGAGTACACGTACAACACCTTGCTTACCACCACATTTGTCCAGCGTGAGTCTCGAATGAAGCCTGCGTTCCAGGTCAGCGACGCGTCACTGACAACGCCATTGCTCACTGCATTCGTATTGAGGTAGCGGACTACGGCCTCTCGGTAATTCAAGAAATTCAACGCGTCCGATTCGCCCTTAACTGCTATTTGCTGCGTTTCAATTTGGCGGGCGCTCATACCCATCCACCCCACCATGAGCCATCCAGCAAACGCAACGACGACGATCCCGTACATAGTTAGTTTCCGGTGCTCCGAGTCGGATTCAACAGCATTAGATTACGTTGTTGCTGTATCGCACTATCCAGTTGCTGGAACTTTCGCTGCCGTATCAAACCTCTGATTGCGATTTGATCGTCACCATCAAGAGACAAGTACTCCACCTTGATGTGCTTCGTCGGACTTCCTTCAAGCTTCTGATGCATAACCACCCGTAGGCCTGAGCCCATCAAGCTTGCAATGTCGTCACTATTTGCACTCTTCGAACTGGCAAGGGTGAACAGCCGATCGACCGCCGTACGGGCGCTATCTGAGTGCACTGTTGCAACTGCGAGCCGGCCGTTAATCGACGCTTTCAGAGCTTCAATTGCGGTGTCTGTATCTCGAATTTCTCCAACAAAGATGATCGATGGAGCCCATCTGGCGGCCTTACGGCACTCATTGGCGAACCCACCCTCTTCTGCCCATCGTTGGTATATGACACCCTCTCCATGACGCCCCTGGAGCGGCATTTCGGGTGGATCCTCGATGCAAACAGCAACCCCACCAAATTTCTCGATTCTCGATTTGACAATCGCCGACGCCGTCGTCGTCTTCCCTTGTCCAAAAGCGCCAGCGACAAGTACGAGCCCCGTTAGTCCTGGCTTAAGTAGTGCCTTCACATACTCCGGGTGTATCCCTAGGCTCTCGATGTCAGGCACTGTTTCGGGGAAGCGCCTGAGGACGAAGACATCCTCATCCAGCGTTCGCAGAATTGAACAACGGAAAGTAACGTCCTCGTGGGTAACAGCAAATTCCTCACGACTCGTCGTGACGGAGTTCTGCTGGCAAAGGTTTCGCAGTTCACCGAGGCACATAGCCCATTCGGCCGGGGCTGCGATTGGGTCCATGGTTCCGGGAACTCCAGACAGCCATGTCGCGTCACTGCCCAGATACAGGTCCGTGAATTGAATCGACCGCAAGACACTGTCTTTGCCGCAAAGATCTTGGAGTACTGATTGATTGACCATATCGTTCATATCGTCTTGCTGATTGCACCCAGTTGAAGGTTGGAACGCCTGATTCAGACGTTCCCTGTCGCCCACATTCAATTACTGGGCTGTGAACACCATCGTGTTAGTGGCGGCAGCACCGCAGTACGTCGAATTGCTCGCTGTATCCGGCGCAACTGGGAACGTCGTTATCGCCGCAGCTGCGCCCACCTTTACCGATACCCACATATTTGTGGCTCGCGACAGGAGATCGGAGCAAACATCGGTCGGAATGTTGGTCACCGTAATTGTGAAGTTTGACGTGGCGCCCTGGGCCGTCAGCGTCCCATTGAGGTTATGCGTAATCACAGGAGGAGTTGCAGCACTTGCACTCATAGTCCCCGGCAGTTTGTTGCTCGCCTTCAAAACCCCATTGAGGTTGGCCGTTCCGAAACCTCCTTGATTCGAGTAGAGTCCCTTGATTGCGGCGCGTAGAGCAGTGATGTCCGAGAGCATTTGGTTTCCTCTCTGCGACGCGTCAGCACTGCTGAAGAGCGACAACGCTCCTGCCGCCACCAATCCTGCAATGAGCAGATACGAGATAACTTCCATCAACGTTACGCCTGCTTGCTTCGCTAACGACTTACAACCACCGCTCATTTTGTTGTGCATACCAATCTCCTAAGTTGAACTACCGGATTCGAACTTCGAACTGAAACCGAACTACCTTGCTTTCATAGCCGCCACCATCTGCAACTCCATGGCGAACAAACCTGATACCGAGATTGCGACCACTGCCGCGACCAGGACAAATGACGCGACGAACACAACACTCATCTTCGTGCGGATCTGTTCCACTGACTCCGTGAGCCATTCCTTGCCAAGGATTGCGATAGCTTCATCGAAGCCTGACATTGAGGAGTAGATTGCCAAGTCATCAATGATTTCGCGATCGGGGAACTCATATCCGCTCTTGTGGAGCGCGTCGCCGATCCCGATACCTGCTCTCATTCCACGGATGGCTGCACCGATTCTGTTTTTAAGCCACGTATCGGCAAGCCCGCTGAGTTGTACCAGGGCCTGTTCCAACCTGACGCCGGCCTCGAGCATTGCGGACAAGCCGATAAGCCATGTTGATCCTTGGAGTACGCGGTAGATGCTGTATGGCGCGTAGCGATCAAGCCAAATACGAGCGCGACCGTCCCATCGCGGCAAGCTGAAGAAGAACAGGGTAATGGCGATAACAAGCGCAACACACAACCAAAGAAGGTAACTCTGTGCGAAAGTCGACATCTTGATAAGAACTGAGGCCATACCGGTGAACCGCTCTGCCGGCACCATCTTTACGAACTGCGGTACAACTCTGAAACCGAACTGGTACAGAACGACCAGCGCAACTGCAACAAGGATCGTTGGATAGGTAAGTCCTTTCCATACCGCCGACCGAATTTGCTTCCCGGCCTCCATGACGTTGGTGGCCGACGCCAGAGACGCTTCCAGATTGCCTGATGTTTCGCCCGCAGATACGAGCATCAGCTCAACCGGACCGACCCATCCACGAAGCACCTCAGCAAGTGATCGCCCATTCTTGACGCCGTCGATCCATTGGCCGAGCGCCACGCACTGCGGATCACTTTTGCCGTGCATTGTCATTCGCCGCCGATGGAGATCCCTCAACGCTTGCAGAATGGGCACGCCATTTCGAATGAACTTCCCGAGCTTTTGCCACAACCGCCGACGACCGCCAGAATCGACTGAGCGGAACCACCACTGAGCGAATCTGAACTCCAAGCGCTCCTTGATCTCACGCAACGGCACTTTGTACCTCCGTCGTGTTGATCCGATGGTCTGACTCGATGACGTTCAGGTTCAGAGGTCCAACCACGTCCTCCGCAGCAAATGGATCGACCAGACCGGCATTCACTTTCTGAATGGCATGGTCGAGCATAGACTTGCCCATCTGTCCGGTCTTCCAGTAGTCAACTGCGGCAATGCGATTGCGCTGGCGGACAAGTTCCATCAGCGTGGCATCCGTAATGATCGTCTCGGCGACAACGGTACGTCCTTGGGTGCCACGATGCTGACAGGCATCGCAACCGTCACCAGTCACGAAAACGGTTGTCAGGTCACACGCCTGCATGATTCTCGCCACATCGCGCGGAGAGTAACGATTCTGCACTTCACTAATGTGCTTCTTGCACTCCGGACACAGAACCTTAACCAGTCGTTGGCAAGTCAATCCGGTAATCAGTGTGTGATCGGTCAAAAGCTCAAGGGGAATTCCGATGTCGAGCAACCGGTCGAGAATGCCGAATACACTGTTAGCATGGAGGGTCGTCCACACTTGATGACCAGTCATGGCAGCGCGAAACGCGAGTTGCGCAGAAGCGTAGTCTCGAATTTCGCCAATCATCAAGATGTCCGGGTCCAAGCGCATCGCAGCCTTGATCGCATCCGCGAAAGCTCTGAGACGAGCTTCTTCGGACGTCGCGTTGGTAACCGGTGTCTGCACTGCTCCCTTGATCGGATACTCGGGCGGATCTTCCACTGTTATGACATTCCGACGCCCACACGTCTCTTTGATGATTGAGCTGAGAGCCCGCTGAAGAGTCGTTGATTTCCCCGAGCCTGTTGGACCTGCGAAGATGTTGATGCCGATCGGACGGCGCTTCATCAAGTCAATCGATGCTTTTTGCTCTCGACTGTACCCAAGTGGTTCAAGGTCATACTCCTCAACGGTATCGTTGTAGAGCAAGCGCAGCACCATGAGGAAACCATCAACTTGCGGCGTCGTTGCCACGCGAATACCGTCAATCTTGCTTGGCAAATTCTGCTTGTCCGCGATCCGAGCATCCTGGTGAGAACGGGGGTCAAATGTCGTGTCTGCTACTTTCGCCATCGAGTGATAGATGGCCGAGCACAAACGTTCTCCGTAAACCGCCGGATGCTCTTCACTGAACTCCAGGTCGCCATGTATGCGCATGTAGATCGTAGTAAGCGCGGAAGACACGCAACGGATGTGGATATCTGACGCTCGCAACTCCACCGCGCGCTCGAACAATTGCTTCGCACACCTCTCCATATCGGAGGCGTCACGGTCACTATCGGCAGAGCCTTCGCTTTCCCGGAACTTCTTGATAACTTCAAGTTCGACATACTGCGGGAAGCATGGCAGCTTCAGTCGTGTTATCCGTCCTGCAAAACCAGTGACGAGCGGGTTAAAGCGATGGGTCTTGGAGATGAATAGACGACCATCCTTCGCGTAGTAACAGTATTGGCGCCCCTCATGTTGAAGGGTGTCACAAACTTCCTCATAGGTTTTCGGAGGTATTCCAATTACCGATGACGTCTGTGGTCCGCTCTTTCGCGCATCGCTCAAGTCGATCACTCCATCTTGCTTAACGAACGGTGCCGTCAATACCGGTTCCTGGGAAACCTGGCGTTGGGAGTGACGCTCCGTTCGCACCGACTGTTGAGGCTCTTGTCGCGGCAGGCTCGTTACCGAAGCTGAGTTGATGGACTTCGGAACCTCTAGTGATGACGACTGAGTTGACAGTGATTGTCTTAACCAAGAAAACACCATATTTCTCTCCAACCCGAACGATTTGCTCGACGCCGCCGCGTCCGACAAGACGGGCAGACAACTTCCCGTCAATACCCTCGATCCCGCGCACAACTGGTAAGTCTTCCTTGACATCCATGGCAGCACTCACTTGAGACCCGCCGCCGGAGGTCGTTGCAAGACTCTTCGCGAGCTTCTCTTCCAACTGGGCCTTGCTCAATTGCGCACTCAGAACTGCAATCTCTTCATTGATGCGCATGATTTTCTCCGCTGCCGTTTCTGCGTGAGCCATGCCGTACAACATCACGCCGATGACGCCGGCAATTAGCGATCTGCTTCTATGGCTGCACATACTGAATTCCTTCCATATCCCAAGTGAAGACACCTTCCTTATAGTTCGCGGTGATCTGGTCTACGCGAAAACCTGCTCCGTCAAGAAGCGGCAGAATTTCATCAGCCGCCACCGACGACTTCTGGATACTCCACTTCAGCTCCTTCCAAGTTGGCACCACAGCCTGTTGCTCTGGGGCAGCACCCGGCAGAGATGGGGGTTGTTGCGCCTGGACCGGACTGATACTGAGTGTCAATCCGAGTCGCTGCGCTATCGCCATCAACTGCTCAGAACGGGCGCCTTCATCAACGAGCGGTTCGTCCTCCGCGCCACCAACCATGAGCGGAGTTGTGACGCTGGCAGTCATCCCGTCTTGCGCGAAACGTGCTGCGGGGACGACCTCACGCAGGTGGTCAATCCATGCCCCTTCACCTTTGTGCCAGGCCATCGTTGATATTCCGCTGTCGGCACTGCAGGTGAAGGTTTTCGCAACCCAGTTCCCGGGAAACACATGTGGCGACGCGCGCAACGCTCGAACACAGTTGCCGGCGAATGGCATCGCTCTCGCTTTGTCCTTCCACGGATGAACAACCGGCTTTGGCGCGTTCTCCGTCGCCATCGCGGCCGCAGCTGCCGCCGCCTCGGCATTGGCCTTTGCAATCTGCCAGCGCTTGTAGGAGACCATGCCGGCGCCTATCAGAATTGACAGTGCGGCGATTGGCAGGACGATTTTTGCGACTGACCGAATGCTCGTTTTGATGGGTTTCAGTACCCACCATTTGTGCCGATAGTCGATCTTGCCGTTCTTCTGCGGGAGAAAGTCTTCAAACGATCTCTCAGCAGCTCCTTGCATCCCCCATGCCAGAGGCGCGTAGATTTTTGCCCAATCCTTGCCTACGGACATGTCGGCCAGCATTCGACCCCGAACTTCTTCGGCCGTACCGATGCTGTCACCATCTGGAAGAATCACCCCTTCCGACTGGGCAACATACAGATACCGACCATCCGGCAGCGGAATGCCACAGAGAAAGTCTCGGACGTCCTCTTCCTCGTCAATGGTCTTGGAAACCACTGCGGCAGCGGACATCATTCCCGCCTTGAAGCCCTTCTTCGTATCTGCAAAGCCAACCTGCTGGACACTCGAAACTCGCCATACAGCAAGATCGAACCCCTCGAGTGCCGCGAGCTTCTCGACCTCAGCTTTGACTTCCGACGGGCCGCCGCTCAGCGCTTGCCAGTGCAGGCCGCTGACGAACAGCTTGCCCTTTTCAAGCTCGAACGAGTGATTCATTCGGAGACCACCGGCTCTATCAGAATCACCAAGACCGTACGATTGTCCGAACCGAGGACCGAGCCTCCAAGAGATGGCATCTCGGCACTTGCCACTCCCTGTGTCTTTGCGGCCACCTCGCGATTCTCGAATCCTGCTACCACGATCGTGTCGCCACTGTTGACCATCACCCGCTGCAATGAAGTGCGGCGATCAACGTCTGGCGTTTGAATTACTGAATCGCCGGCGGTGACCGTTGAGAGCTTCAGTAGGGACGAGATATCCATCGCATACTGCATCATCAGTCTGCGACCTTCGATGATGTGGGGAAGGATACTCATCGAGAAACCGCTGTTTACCGTTCCACTCGTCATGCTCGTCGTCGAAACGCCCGACGTGATTGATGTCGTCGAGTTCGCGACGTAGGAGGTAGCACGCCCGACCTGAATTGGCGCTGGTTGGTTATTCAGCGTCGTGACGGTCGCCGACGTGACGGTCGTCACCTTCCCTTGCGCGGATAGAGCCGTGATCATGGCGTTGGTGCCGGACCACTGTGTCTCTTTGGCTCCATCGGCGGCACCGAGGACGGACATGCCCAACGACCCTGCCCCTGTGATGGCTGTGGTCGCAGTCTTGAAAGTGAAACCGATACCGCTGGACACATTCTTGTACACTGCATCCCAGTCGATGCCGTAGTTGTTGCTGTCCGTAAGTTCGACGGCAAGCACTCGAACGTTCACAACGACCTGTTTGGACAGGGCTGCGTTCTGTGTATCGATGAACTTTTCGACCTCTGCTACGACAGCAGGCGTATCAGTTACGGTTACCGTTCCCAAAGCCGGGGAAGTAACCACCTTCCCGCCAATACTTCCGGTCTGCGCCTGCGTCAGCATTGCGTGAATCGAGTCTTCCACGCTTTTCCACACAGACAAGCCAGTGAAGTTAACGCCGGCGTTCTGTGTTGAGTTGGCCGAGGCTCCGTTGCCTCCGCCAGTCGATCCGGAAGAGCCAGAGTCTGATGAGGACGTTCCGACCTTTGCATCCATCGACATGTCGCCCGGCATTGCCATTAAGCGGAACGTTCTGGACATGTAGCGGAACAGTCTGATCTGACCATCGCGCATTTCCCACGCGATGCCAATCCGGGCACACGCTACATCAAGGAAGCCACTGAGCGAGCCCGAATAAGACAAGTTCACCGGGAAGCCGCCCGGCTGTTGCGCAGCAAACGCGTACTGGCTTTGACCATTCACATTCGGCAGCGGCGTGGGCATTCCTGCATTCGCCATGCCCGGAACCGCAGGCAGCGCGGCAGCGCCCGCCACTTGGGGCGAGGTCAACGCACCTTGACTGCTCAACGCGACGTCGGGTGCGATGATGGCCGGAATTCCCGTAAGGCCCGTAATTCTCTCGGCGATCTCCTGCGCCGACGAGAACGATCGATTAACCGTGATTTGTCGCTGCAGGGCCGGATCCGTGGCGGGATGAAATGTCTTCGAAACAGCAATCTTGCGCACCGGGATGTACACGCCCTCATCCATGCGGACGACGGCCGGCGACTTTGAGGTCGCTACGGGCTTGCCTGTTTTCATCGCTGTGTTCGCTGCATTTGCTTCACCGACGAGCTTGCTACCCTCTTCCTGATATGGCTTGAGGACAGCCGTCGAGCAACCAGCGAGGATCAATCCGGTCGCGAGAACTACCCCAGTGTGAATGGACTTTCGAATCATTGCCGTGCCTCCATAATCCGGACGACCTTGTTGCCGCCGTAGAACACAGCCTTCAGCTGCGTGCCGCTCCTAGATAAAGACTCCATCGTGCGAGTGACGGCTTCTTCGAAGGTGCCATCGAATGACGCACCAATCTCTGCGATCATCTCGGGCGCTTCCCATATCACGCTTTGCCAGCCGGCATCTCGCCCCCATTGCTCCATCGTTTCGGACAGCCGCTTTCCTGGCGCAATTACCCAAGCTCGCGTTGCTTCCACTACTGGAAGAGCACCATTGACTGCGTCGCCACTCGCTGTCGGAGCACTTGTGGCAGTTGATATTGCGGACGATGTGAAGGAGACGCTCTTGCTGTTCGCGTCAACTTCCACCGTCAACTCCGGAATGGTTGCAGCCATGTCCGAAAGCACTTCCGTCCATTGGCGGCCGCCATTCCAATACACTCGCTTGTCCATCAGCGCGCCTGCGTTCTTGCCCACCTGCACGGAGTAGCCAGACGGAATGACCTGACGTACTGCGTCCTTGAGTGCAACGTTTCGCGCGAAACCGACGACCTCATTCGGCACGACCTTTCCGACGACCCTGAAGACGCCCACTCCCCCTTCGTTGACGTATCCCGCATAGCAGGGTGACGTCATCAGAATGGCCGCTGCACACCCGATTCCAATATGGCGCAATGTCATGTCTACTTTTCCTTGTATCGCAACACCAATTCATCGCGTCTCAGGATGATGTCTGCATCATCACCAAGCGCTCGGCCAACAGCAGCCATTGCTTCTTCAAAGGGCTGATCGACGATGCCAAGACGCACGCTTATCTTTTTCTCGCTGCCCAACACCGACGACTTCATCTTGAGTTCTCCGCCGATCCGCTCAATCAGCTCGCGCGCATCGCGATCCCAGATGATCGTGACGTTTCCTTTGCGTGACGGGACCATTGCAACGCTGGCGCCGCAGGGAATCTCGACCGAGCGATAGATGTGCACTTCAGATCCAATCCCGCTTGGCTCCCTGGTATCCGCCTGAATCCGATCTTCGCTAACGCCCGCCTGGACCAGCACACTCTTGATCGCGTCAGCACGCTTCTTCGCCAGAACACGGTCACCTGCCTCACCATGCACGGAAGCCGAGGTCACTGATGACGCCTTGCTCAGCGCCTTCTCCAGCTCTGCCCGGACCGCCTTTGGTATCTTCGAGCTGCCACCGCGGAAAGAAACAACGAATGCCGCCTCATGCCGTTCCGTTGCTGGCTTGCACGATGGAAGCTCCGTGTTCTTCGGCGTCTCGCGCGCCACCATGTCCGCCGGGCGCTCCTTTTGAGCAAGAGCCTTAGCGCCGGGGGCGAGATCCTCACGCCTTTCGCGCATTGCCACCTCTGGCCTCCCCTGCTCACTTGCACGCAATTGCGTGCTGTCACCAAGCACCGGCAGAGGGCGCGAGTAAGCGATATGCACTGAGTCCTTACCTTGCGAGAGGGTCACGCTCTGGGCGACACCCCTCACCACAAAGTAGGCGCCCTGGCGAATCGGCCGCGCGCCATTCACCAGAACCGACTTCTCCGTGGGATCGTTCGGCTGGATGAATGTATCCGTTCCATCATTGAAGACAAGAAGCGGCCTGATTTCGGCGGACCCGCTAACTCGATAGTTGAAGTCGAGCGGTTGGTCGGCGCAAAGGCCAACGCCGGGGAGAGCGAAAATAGCTAGCAAAGCGGAGAAGATGCTTGATCTCATGTATCGTATTCTTCTCGCTCTTGCGGGTTGAGTCGCGGTGCTAAAAAGCACTTTTTCAGAGGGCATTTTCTGCATTCACCGTACTCCCGTAACGGACGGCGGCAAGTACATGTCCTTGTTCACCATGATGATGAACCGGCGGCCCTTGTAGGCTGTTACTGTTGGCTGGATGCTTCGGTTTCGCTCATTTGTGGTCTTGACTGTATCCGCGAGGATTTCGCCAGCCGTATTGGTGATGTTGGTCGTACCGTATGAGTTATTTACGGTGGTACTCGAAGACTCGTTCTGGAAGAGCTGCGCGATACCCGCGATAAGGAAGTTCGTTCCAAACATCTTCAGGAAATGATTGTCTACGTCGTCGCCTATGCCGCTTGCACCATCTGCTTCAGCAGCTTTCATGGCTCCGAGGTCCATGGAGGCGCCAGAAGGAAAGATGATGCGCGAGAACGCCGCCATGACCTTCTCTTGGCCAATCTTGACCTCGTTGTTGTACTTCCCGACCAAGATGGATCGTTTTGGAATGACGAGATGCGTCGCGGTACTGTCGTAGACATCCACCGTCGTTTGCGCCTTGATCTCGCCTGGCAAGTCCGATCGAATTTCCGTCACAAGTGCGGCCTCGATCACCGATCCCTGCATGAGCGTATATGCCCCTCTAGCCGGTATCGGTCGAAGCACCTCGTTGGCCGATTCTCGATTGGCCATCTCCGAGAGGAATCGCTCATCGCTATTTCTCTGTGAGCCTCCGCCAGCCCCCGCGCTGCCAGGAGCACCGGCGGCACCACCTGCGATGCTGCCGAGCTTGGCCATCATCTGATCCTTTTCTGCCTTGGCCTCAGACAGGCGCCGCTCCCGTTCAACGGCGCTATTTGCCGATATCTCATCGAGAGTGGATTGCGCACCGGATTTCCTTCCACCAGCCTGCGCACCGTGATTGAGCGCGAAGATATCACTGCTAAGAACGCGTTCTTCTCGCTGTTCAGCCTTGATCGCTTCGTTGTCCATTTCTGTTGGGGCTGGAAGACCCGCAGCAATCTTTTCTTGCCCTTTCGCAATGGGAACGGGTGGCAACTTTGTTCCGGTCAGGCTTTCCGGCAGTTGGGCGGCGGCGCTTTCTCTGTCCCTCTGCTCCTTGAGTACCTTGTCAGCGGCCGCCCGCTGCTCTTGCATGATCTTGTCGATATCTTCCGATGCCGGCTTGTCGCTTGTTTTGTTCAGCACCGCATTCTGCTGGCGATCCTTCTCACGCATCGCGGCCAAGGTCTGTTCATCCGGATTCTCCGATTTCAGAGCATCCCAAAACATGAACCCGCCCAGGACGAGCACAATACAGATCAGCCCCCACACATGAAGATTCCGCTTGATGCGCCACTTGCCCAGATCCGGGGTTATCGTGGATTCCATCGTTACTTCGTGGCCGTTCTCTTGCTGCATCTATCTTCTCCTTTGGTCACGTGGCCGTGGCGCCATTCACTTGAAGAGTGACCAACCACCCGTTCCTTTTCGTTCAATCGTCACTTCTGACTTGCCGATCCGCAGCAGAAGCTTGTCAACGAGACGCTGCACAATGACGAAATCACCCTTCGGGGTTGCATTGATCAACTCAAGAGATCCGTCCTCGGCAACCAGAAAGACAATGGGAGCCTCCTGTGATTTCGGCATCTTCAACCACGTGAACTTGCCGTCATCGAACACCTGCTCCGGTTTGAATTTGGCGTCGCCGGACACGTTGTATTCGAAGTTGAGGTTCTCCGGACTCAGACGGGGGCTGGCGATTTGTGCATCGAGGCGAGCTCTCTCAGCCTCTCTTACCCCGCGCGCTGCCTCCTGGCGTTCGCGCTCAATAATCACCAATTGCGGGTATGTAAATCCGACCCTCTGATAGAAGATCCCGTCCTCCGGCGACGATTGCAGAGTGAACTGGTACGTTCTTGCAGTCGTCACCAGAGTCGCCGTGGTCGCGATGTTCGGCCGAATCGGCTTGATGAAGATATGCCCCTTCGTGTCCTTCACAATCCATTGCGATGTATCGCCGAGGGCCAACCCCTGGATCTCCTCGTCCGGATGCAGAACGATATCCGTCACGGCTTTCGGTCGCGTTAGAACAATGAATGTGTCGTTCGGGTCATATGGGAACTCGACCAGTTTCGAGTCTGCCGGCATCGGTATCGGCTTGATCTCCGCCGACGCCGTTGTCCACACGCTCATTGCACAAGCAATGCCCGCCAGAAATGCAAGTAGTCCTTTCATCGCTCGTGTGCTCACGTCAAATCCTCGTTAATTGCAAAGTGGGTGACAAATAGGCCAATCGGGTTCTCCATGATTTCTTTTTCGGTCTTTGGCGGATCAATGGCGAAATGCAGAGTGACGACCAACGCCTTGCGTATCGTCGTCTTGTTCAAACCGCGCTCGACGGTCTCGACCCGCACGATCGCGCTTTGCTCATTCAGGAGTGAATAGCTCTTGATGTCGACGTTGCGCACCAGGTCGATCTCTGTTCTCGCGCGGACGATCGGCTTGCTGGCTTTCACGTAGTCGGTGAACTCGTCCAGAGCCTTGCCACGGCTGTTCCGATAAACCTCCGCCAAGGACTGTGTTACGGTGTTTTTGTCGATTTCTAGCAGCCCTCGCACGTATCGCACGATGAAGTACTGCTTTTCGCGATCGCCCGGTTTGTACGCTTGGGCGGCGGATCGCGTGGCCGATGTTTCGCCGGTGATCTTGTCGACCTGCACGACGAACGGCTCGACGCGATTCAGCGGCATCAGACGAATAAGTGCGATCACCAGAGCGATAAACGCGCAGCCGAAGAGTGCCGCGAGCACAAAGTACCTGGCACGTTCAACGACCGGCGATCCGGTTCGCTCGAAGTATTCCTGACGCGCTTTCTCGAACGCAGTGAGTGGGCTGTTCCCTAACGGATCAGCGCCCTTGGCTGGCTTTTTCGCGCCGCCACCTGCCGCCTTGTTGCTGGATTTGTTGAACATTGCCTGTAACACCCCGATCTAAAGAACCGGTCGTATTACACAATGCTCGCCCCTCTGCCTGCGACTGCCTAAAACGGCGTTTTTGCATGGGCAATTTCGCAGATCATCTCGAACCAGCCGGAGCCGAGCACTTTCGAGCTAGTCGACGTGATCCTCGCCTCGGCAACCTTCGTGTTGCGACCCGCGACAGGCGTTCGCGAGACACGTCGCCAAATGAGACATAGGCACTCTCGAAGAAATGCCGTCCCCCGCATGGCGAAGCGACGGCATCGTTGGTTCTGGCTAGCTGAGCGCAGTCTAGTTCTCGTCGAGCACTACTGCGGCAATAGCCGATCGCAGATCTTCCATCGTGACCACTACACTTGGAAGCACGCCGTGCGACCGCGAAATAGCGCAGTTGATCGCCATTTGGAGAATATTGTCGAGGTTCGCGAACGGCTGCCCTTCCAGGAGAGGCGCCATGACGTCGGCCGTGAGATCAGCCGCCAAGGTGGCCTTGGTCGTTTTCATCCATTTTTGGACGAAAACCTGAACGGTCGTCCGGTCGGGCAAAGCGAACTCGACCTTCTCCGTAAGCCGCCCCCCGCGCAGTGCCGCCGGATCCATATCTTCAATGTGGTTCGTTGCGGCTACAAAGAGAACATCGGGTACCTGGCCTGCTGAACCATCCATGATCGCCAACATCTTGTTGGTCAGGGCGGCGTTTGAGCTGAACCGCCGATTCTTGAACACATCGTCGGCTTCATCGATGAACACGATGCACGGCCGCAGATCGCTCGCTTGAGCTGCAATGGCGTCCATCTTCTTCGCGTCCGCAAGCAGATCCATACCGCTGACCGAAATAAAGGCCCAGCCAGTGGTCTTCGCTAGCGCTCGCGCGGCGAGCGATTTTCCTGTCCCCGGCGGGCCGAAAAAGACTGCGCCTCGCGGGACTGAGCCGCCCATAGCCTCGATCTCCATGATGTGAATCATGCGATTGCCAAGCCCTTCGAGCTGCTTGCGATGTTCCTGGCCAAGAGTGAGTTGGGCGAGAGATGGTGTGTTCTCCGGCAAATGCGCCTGACGCCCTTGTACCCGCCGCAGCGCCTTCATCAAACCATCGAACGTGAGCACTGCCTCTCTGTCGCGATTGGCTTCGGCGAGGATCGCTGCGATGCGTGCCACAGAAAACCCGGCCCAGCGCTTTACCGCAACATCGACAGTCTCGGCACTAATCGGCTTTTGGCTTCTGGATTTGATCAGGTGGCGGCGCGCTGGTTCATCAGGTGCCGTCACTTCAACCTTAAAGTCAAAGCGGCCTTCTCGGGCGAAAGCGGTGTCGAGCTGATCAATGAAGTTTGTCGCAGCAACCACTACGACCCCGTGACGCCGGACGTCGACCAAGGAGGTCAGGAGCGCATTGGTGGCCTTCAGGTCTTCTTGATGCGTCATCCCGGAGTCTCGCTTGCTCGCCAAGCTATCAACTTCGTCGATGAACAGAAGACACGGAGCCTGTGCGACCGCATCAGCAAACACCTGTGCAATGATTCCTGGCGTGTCATTGATCCACTTCGAGGCAATGTTACCAACTGATACCGGCAGGAACGGCAGTTTCAACTCGCCTGCTAACGCCTCGGCCATGAAGGTCTTTCCGTTGCCGGGAGCGCCAAACAGCAAGACCCCGTTGCGGCCCGTCTTTGAGCGTGGCGCAGTAATCTCGCGTCCAGCAGCGGACAGACGCTCCTTTGTTTCTTGCATGCCGACAACATCCTTGAAGGTGTAGCGCGGACTCTGAGCGGCATACTGCAACGATCCAGTCCCGGCGCTTCCAGCGTTGTCGGCTTGGCCGTGAACTACGGCCGTGCCCATCGCCCGGTTGTTGTGGCGGTCGAGCCAGCGCAGGACCAGCAGCCCCAACGCCACAGCTGCGGCGATGATGAACTCAGGAAGCAGTTGTATGGATGGGCCGGCACGCCACGCCATCAGAGCAGACGACAACACCAACACAGCAAAATGATCGATCGTGACAGACCTCGGTGCGATCATTTCCTGCAACGAGCTTGCAACTGCGAAAACGGCGACTGCTGCCAGCCAGGCCGCAAACCAAGCGAAGAATACCCAGTATGCGGAGCTGCCCGCCGTCCTTGTGCCAAACCACGCGCTAAATGCGACAGCCATCACGCTGACGCTTGGGGCCGTTCTGGTTATGGCGTTTGTAATCGGGTACAGGGCGCGAACGTAAAAGGATCTGTTATTCATAGCGAACCTTCATCGAATGCTTGTTCCACGGTGCGTGGAAAATGGAGGCCCGTTCCGCCCAGGCTTTCCCAACTTCAGCTTCAATCTGCTGGCTGATACTCCCACTGCGCGATCGACGGTCCACAGTTACATCGACTAGCAGGGCGTCATGCCCAAAGTCGAGGCTTGCGCTAACCCCCAACTGAATGGTTTTGCATCCTGCAATGCCTTTACAGATACGCGCGAGTTCTGCCTTTGGTATGGCCTCCGCATCTGGTTGAAGTTTGTGGAAAAAGAACTTTGCTGCCGTTGCGAGCAAGATTGCCGTGAGGACCCAGCGCGTGGCAGTGATCATGTGTTTATTCCGGAATCGCATTGTTGTCTCCTTGGGCAGAAGTCTACAGGAGGACTTCCACGTCGCAAGGGGCTCTTGCCGCTCAAGCTACAAACACAAACGGGTAGCGCTACGCTTAGCCGCTACCCGTTTGAACACCGCAATGTCTTGCAGGCTACTTCAGCAGATCGAACGCTCGAACAACAATGCTGATACCTCCGCCAGCCAAGCCGAGAGCTAGGAATGATGGATGATCCTGCCAAAGCACGAACGTTGACCACAAGATGGCGCCAACGATTGAGTCGTCCGCGGCTTCTGGCACACCATACGCCGCGCGCTCTTCTAGCGGGAGGCTGCCACGCTCCTCGGCGCATTCGGCAAGAACCGCGTACTCCTCGGCTGAAACGTTCCTGAATCGTGCCTTGAGCCCTGGTCTTATCCTCAACATGGCTAACCCTTCGCTGACGTAGAGCTACCAGTCGGACGCGCCGGCATAGAGGCCTTTGCTCCACCGCCACCGGTCGTCCTCGGTAATGGTCCTGTCGTCGTTTTCAGTCCACGAGCCATACCTGACGCTGCGCCCTTTGCGGCACCAAAAGCGGCTCCCATTGTTCCCTTTCCAGCAGCCGTCGCAGCTTTGTACCCAGAGACTCCTCCGCCGATGGCGCCGCGAGCACCCTGACTAGCATTCGCGCCACCGAAGGCACGTCCCGAGGCCGCGCCAGCCGGCGTCATCGCGGAAGGTGCTCGGAATGCCGTCGAGGGCATGCCCGTCACCAGCCCATTGGCAATGGTGCTGATCTGCATCATCAGCTGGCCGAGAATGAACATCAATACAAAAGCGGCTGCGTAGTAGTAGAAATTTGTCGAGGAGTCCGTATTGACCGATGATGTCAATGCCGTCAGATCGGTAATGAAGCCGGTCGTCATGCCGAACAGAAGTGCACCAACAATCTTCTGCAACCCGGCCACAATCATGAACTTGAGCCATGAATGGAACAGAAACGACGATGATTCCCACATGATCCACGGGATCAACAAAGGAGCTACGACGAGGCCGATATTGACCAGTACCTGACTTATCAATAGCTGCCCGCAATAGAGGACAACGGCCGCCATGATCATGATGGCTATGAAAATCCGGAAAATTACGTTCGCGATAGCCGCAAGCCACTGGAACGTGACCAGGTCGTTGACCTTGTCTTTGAACCATCCGGCCACTTTATCCCATGTGCTATCGCTTACAGAGTCCGGCTTCTCGGCAGGGGTGCCCTGATACAACTGGTAAGCCGCTGTGAGTCCCGATACGAGCGCACTGGTAATCATCGCTTGCGTGGATGACACATCAGCAGCAGAAGCACCGACCGACGAACCGGCCGACTGAGCAGCCGTCTGTGCCAGCTTATCGAAACCATCTGCGATTTCGGTTTGAACAGCGCTTGTCAGAAAGAAAGATGCGATGCCCCACAGGATCACGATGTTTACGATTTCGGCGACGACCTGATTGAAACTTGATACATCGAGCAAGAGCCTCATCCCCTTCCAAGAAATCAGAATAAGAAGAAGCATGCTCAAGAGCTTCGTGCCGGCCGCTGCGAATGGCGCGCTGGAGACCATGTTCAGCGGCCCTTTGACCAACGAGTCGATCACCGTCGAGACAGCCTCGCTCCCACCCGATGTTTGCGCGAAAGCAACGCATGGGATCAGCGTAAGGATGGCAAGCAAAACGCCGTGCCAGTTCATCTTAGTCATCTAGTGCGTCCCAACGGTCGTAGTCGTAGTCATATCGGATCACTGCGTCTTGATGCCTTGCAGTTTGTTACGGACCGAGTTGTCGGTCGCTTTGTAGCTCTCAAGCCACTGCTGATAATTGTCGACCGTCGCCTTAGCCCGGCCGGTATCTGCGGTGTCTTTGTCGATGGCACGCTTTGCTGCCAGAGCATTGCTCTCGAGGAGTTGGTTTGTAGTGCCCAACAGAACGTTCATCTGGCTGTTCATTAGTTGCATTGCCTCATGGGTTCCGCCCGTACTAGTGATCTTTTCTTGCATGCTTTGTACTTGCTCATACCGCTTGCCCACTTGATTTAGCACGCCCGTCTCGTAGTCGTTCAAGAAACCGTTGCCGTTCTGTAGCGCCTTATTGCGCTCTACTTCCCGAGTCATCCAGTCGGCGTCTGAAAGTCCTGACGCGGACATTCTGCCGAATAGCCCATCGAGAACACCCTTCGCCGAATTCAGGTCCCCATAAAGCAAACCTAGCGCCGATTGGTATTCCTTGTTCACGTTCAATGCCTCGGTGACCGTTCCAAGAATTGCGGAGACGTCACCACTGGCAATGCCCTTCAGTTGCATGTACTCATATTGAAGCTGTTGCAACTGTGTGACGTACTGCTGAATCTGCTGGTACTCCTGAGTGAAGGTTGAGATGGTGTTCATTACGTTCTGCTGCAAATTCGTCACGTCAATGACAGCCCACTGGGCGACCGCCGGCCGCACAAGAGAGAAGACAAGCAGGAGTGAAACTAGGACCTTACGCATTTAGGATCTCCTTAAAGTAACCGTCATACCACCCATCGTTTGCGGCGGCCGTTTGATAGTGCTTGTTGAAGACGTTCTGCGCTCGCTGATCCGAACGAACGACCGCCAAAATTTCTCTCGAGAAGGAAACATCGACCATCCGCGACAGCATCGGCGTGACGATGTAATAGTTCCGCTTTGGAATCCCGTTACGAATTCGATTGATCTGCTCGTCATTCAACGAGAACATGTTGCGGTACATCTCTGCATGTGTCAGTGCGTTTGGATTCGGCAAGAAGATGCGATTCGGAATGTTGTCGATAATCGACGCAAAGATCTTGCTGTTCGCAACCTCAGATAGTGATTGCGTCGCCATGATCAAGAACGCATTCTTCTTGGCCAGCGTGCGGAGCCAGTTGTCAATTCCGGCCGCGAACCGCTCATATGCGAGCATGAACCAAGCTTCTTCGATGTAGATAACGGTCGGCTTGCCATCAAGACGGATCTGAATCGAATAGAACGCGTACTCGATGAAAAGCGCCGCAACAACTGGTTCTTTGAGCAACCCTCCCATCTCGATGCACACCTTGCTACCGAGATTGAAGGTATCGCTGTCGTTGTCAAAGAACCTGGCATAGGTACCATTGCCGCACCACTGACTGATTTCTTCCTTGAGACGTGGTGACAAGTAGCTGGCGAGGGACATCAATCGCCACTTCTCTTTTGGCTGCGTCGAGAGTTGTTCTAGCGCATCCTGAATGTTCTCGATATCGGCAGACTTACACTCGAAGCTCCTCGAGTTCAAGAGCATGATGATCCAGTTCGTCAGCCAGATTCGATGAGCACTGCTGCTCAATAGGTGCAAAGGATTGAGCTTCACGCTACCTTCGGCATTCATGCTCATGTCGATGTGATCGCCGCCTTGGAGCAAGGTCGGGATCTTGCATGAGTAATCCTTGTCGAAAATGATCGTTACGCACGGCTCATACTTCTGAAACTGACTCAGCAGGAAGTTCATGAACGACGACTTCCCTGTCCGGCTCGGACCGATTACAAGGCCGTGCGCCAAATCACCTTGGTGGAAGTTGAAGTAATACGGGGTGTTGAACTCAGTCGCCAAGACAGTGAGAGCTGGCTGTTCAATGCCGTCTCCTCGTTGTTCCTTGAAGTATTCATTGGTTTGCTGCCCGATACCCAGCGTTCGCACGGGCGCCAGATCGGCAAGGTTGGCCGACGAGACAAAGTGCCAGCGCACCAGTTCGCCCCATTGCCCTGGCATGGTCCCCGCATAGGCCGACAACAGGTGCATGGTCTCACGAACGAGCATGTAACCTCTGCGCTGCAAGACCTGGTTTACCAGCCGCAATGTTGCATCGGCATCCTCTTCGCTGTCGCCGTAGCTAACAACCGTACAGTTGTAATACCCATACGATCGATTCAGTGAGGTCATTTCTGTCAGAGCGTCCGACGCGTCTTGCGCAAGCAACACACGGCCATGGTTTACTTGGTTGCTCTCTTCCTTAGTTAGGGATTCTTTGAGATAGGCGATCAGATTCTTCTGCAACGCCATGTTGTGCTTCTCAACCGACTCGATAAACGACTTCGCCTTTGACCCGTTCGCAAACCTAAAGACCTGCGATATGGTGATCTCACCAGGCACAGCAAGCAGATCATCCAGAATTCCCGGATGTGTCGCATCCGGCCAATCCTTCAAGCTGATGGCGGCTACATTCTTCGTTCCGGACGGCCCTGAGAACCGCAGGGTATCGCCACGTGCAACCAGTTGATCGCCCGGCAGATAGCTGTCGAGATACATCGGGATTTCCGGCACCTTGACGTTTGCTTGATACGACGTTGGGGAGCAACGGCGGTGCAGGAAACCAAGTAGTTGGTCCTCATGCATCCGTCGCAGGTCGACATCGAGAATCGTCTGTTCGAAGCTGGCAAGCTTTTCTTCGAAATCGCCCGTCAAGGCATCAAGCTGCGCCCGCTCGAGGTTCACTGTCTTCCTCAAGCTCAGCATGCTCTTCACTGCTTCGAAGAAGGCCTTTGGCACCGATGCGCCTTCGTTCTTGACGAAATATGCCATCCTTTCCATGAAGCCGTCCGCGCCCTTTGGCGGCGTATAGAGGATCGACACGTAGAGGAAGTTCTGGTACTGCCCTTGTTGATCAAACTGATGCTTCCAGCACTGATCCACCCATTCGGCGATCGAATTTCGGAAAGCGGATTTGGGATACTCCGTTATGCGTCGACGATCGACCGTAAACCAGACGGTGATTCGTTCGCTCATTCCCCGGAATGCGTGCTCCACGAGATTAGCGTAGCGGTCAATCTCATGTTGCGGAAGCCCTTCCTGGTCGACACCACGCATTGAGTAGCAGACAAGGAGTGACCCATCCTTATTGATGACCATACCCGGCGAAATCAAGGACATGAACGGCACGAGCTCCGCGTAGGAGCGCGCGCTGTCCTCGTAATTCTTCAGAAGTTTCTTGAGATTCAGCATAGAACGTTCCTACAACAACCTTCCGGGCGTTCGTTACGTTTCATGTTGCGCCTGATCCACGGGTCATAGACATCGCCCAGAACCGCATAGCGCATGTATACGTTGATGGTGAACGGGTCTTTTTTGGTGACCCACATAAGAATAAAATGCACCACAACGGCAAAGAAGATGAACGCGGGCTGCTCTGTGCCCATGGTCAGAGCAGCCCAGACGGTCCCATTGGCGACCGCCATCCGCTTTTCGACCCCTCCATAGGTTTTGATTTCCAGCAACGACTTGTGGACTGTGGAAGCGCGGGGCTCGTAGGCGATGTTCATCGTTACGCCCTATCGATCAATACGAGTACGTGGAACAGCTGAAGCTCGAAGATGCCGAGTCGATAAAGCCAAGCCAATTCGACGCCAGAATCGCCATGGAGATACCGCACAACAGTCCGAGCATCGTCTTGAAGATTCCACTGACCTCGCCCACTGCCAACATCAAGCCCGAAACGACGATTGCAATGACAGCGACCGATTTAGCCACCGGCCCTTTGAGGCTCATCGCGACCTTACACAACGGACCTTCCCACGGCATCGCCGAATCGGCTAGTGCCACGCCCGATGATGCGAAGAAGATGGTTACCAGACAAACGAGTAGCGGCAGCGCACACAACATGCGCTCAATCCACAACTGGATCTGCTGGTTATTGGTGTGGGTGGATACGTGGCAATTCATAACAATCTCCTCTGTTCGGAAAACTTAAGAAAGTGAATAGATCGATTCCGTGTCGTACTGACCGGTTTCGTAGTCAAACCCCTTGACGGCGAGAATCTCCCGCAACAGCCGCTTGCCGTTGATTCGTGCCATGTGCACGACGTAGTCGAAGCTGTCGGCGATCTGCGCCTTGATCGCTTGATGGGGCCAATTGATTCCAGAGCGAAGAACCAGCGACTCGAAACGTGAGAGCGCCCCCCGGCTATCGTTCGCGTGCAGCGTCGCCATACAGCCGTCATGCCCTGTGTTGGAGGCATCGAGCAAGTCGAAGGCTTCGGCACCTCGCACTTCGCCGACAATGATTCGGTCAGGACGAAATCGCAAAGACAATCTCACCAAGTCTCGCGTCGTAACGCCTTCCTGCTCGTTGGATACCAGCGCCACCCAGTTTGGCGCCTTCACGGCAAGTTCCTGAGTATCCTCAATTGTCACCACTCGTTCGGCCTGATCCACCTCGGCGATCAGCGCGTTAACGAACGTCGTCTTGCCCGACGAAGTACCACCGGCAACCAGTACGTTCTTCTTGTCACGGATCATCGATCGCAACAGCGTCGCCATATCCTCGGAGACCGCTCCCTGGCTGACATAGTCGTTCAGCCCCAGATGTACTGGACTGTGCTTTCGGATCGACAATGATGGACCGAGCAGAGAGGTCGGTTTCATCGCAGCTGCGAATCGGAACCCGGTGATGCGGGCGTCGACGATCGAGTCCTTCCCTCGATCTCGAACATCCTTATTTTCGATGGACGCCAGAAGCCGGATCGTACTTCTGATCTCCACGTCGCTAACCGCAATATCCGTTTTCGTGATCCCTTCGCCCGCTCGCTCAACCCAGACATCGTCCGGACCGTTGATCATGATTTCCTGAACGCGCCGGTCATCCAATAACGCCTGCACCGACCGCAGCGAGTTCATTAACAGTTCGTGAGCGTTGTTCCTTGCAAGATCGTCCATGCCTTGATCATCTCCTTTTGACCTGATTCTATTGATCGGTCGTTCAACAATCGCGTGCCTAAAACACGCTTTTCCCCGTGGCAATTCTCAGATTCGCTGCGTGTTTGATATCACCATCACAATCGGCACCGAGGCAGCTAGCGTCCAGAACGGGATGAACAGCGGCGTCACCGGTAGTGGAGCCACGAGATAAAGAACCGGAAGGAACAGCATCGCGATCAGGACGTGGGCTGCAATGGAAAACTGAACTCGACTGCTTTCGCCGAAGGTGTGGAACTTGATCTTCCGAACCATTGAAGCGTCGATCGCCACGGCCGTCAGATATGGAGCGATGTACGGCAACCAAGTAAACAGGATGACCAGGCGCACAATCGACGCATAGCAAAGCGCGGAGAAACCCAGTAGGTATTCGTCCGTTTTGTCAGAAAGGCTCCTGACCGATCCGCCAAAGGCTTCCTGGCTGGATATCTTCTCTTCTTTGGTCGTTTGCATCCTCTTGCTGGTCCGAACAAATCCGGATTCGACGAAAACGGCGTTGTAGATTTCCGTAGCAGTCTTGACCACGTAGTTCGTATCGTCTCGGCCCAGGGTCTTCTCAATCATCCCGATCTCTTGCACCACTCGTCCGGTGATCTCGTCGCGCTCATTGATGATCGGAAGCCCGATAAAGCAGAATGCGATCAACATGATCCACACCAGCGCGTGCTTTCTCATGTGCGAGTCACCTTTGCCAGGCGATCGACATGGATGGCGTCGTTGAAGGTCAAGAGCCCTGCCGTGAGAACCACCTTGGCGACGGCAACTTCATCCTCCGTGGGCGGCGTCTGACGACGATTGAAGACCACGCGCTCGATGTTCTTCTTACGCATCCACTCCTGGATGGGCATGCTTCCGACGACCCAAGCGACGCTTTCTCCATCCGGAGTGAATCCATGCGTTTCCCAGACCATCACGCCGGCAGCCGCTTGCTCAAGCAACGTTTTCAAGAAACCTGCCATGCGAAGGGTGTAGCCATCCCGATCGGCAGACTTCTCGAATTCATCGCACGCGACGCGCAGAACCTCATCAAGCAGGAATGAATTTCCGTCTTGGCTCGGGAAGAATTGAGTCAACAGCCCTGCGAGCTTCTTCGAAGCCGTTTCTAGGTTGGTCCACGAAAAGAACACCGATTTGGCGTAGGTTCGTCGCTCGCAGCGAGCAAGCGCTGTTCTGAGTGAGTGCTCGGGCGAGACAAATTCATTCCGGTAGAACTCATGTTCGTACACTCTCTTAATCGCTACAGCTTCCATCGCTCTCTCAACCCTCAAGTAGTTTTCCCAAACGTCCCTTGATCACTCGCCCACCGGCGAATGACCCGATGTAGTGCAAGTCCGACAGCATTCCCAGCAGTTCCGGCGGGAACAAGTCCGTCTCTTTGCGTTGCATGTTCTCCGACGAGTTTCCTGTGAAATGCAAACCGCCGTCGTCCGTCCGCGATCCGAATCCGTGAGATGACGACACAACATCAATCTCCGTCTTGCCAAAGGTTTCGGTAATGAACTGCTGCGTAACTGCGCAATTTGTTCGCAGTGCAATCCGGTTATTGCAGTTGCCCAGCATCTTTCTGGCTTCGGCTTCATTTCCGAGCCGAGTGATGAAGTCCGGCAAAGTTTGCGACAGGAGCCAACACAGAAATCCGGCGCCGCGCGCCTTGTTAAGGATCTGAATTAGCGGCCCATTGACGACAGCTTCGGCTTCATCGACGATCAGGTTGATTCGCTTCGGCTTCCCGCGGCTGTGGTTGTAGATGTCGCCGGCGACGGCCGTGAGGTCCGACAGAATGATCGAACCAATCGCCTGTCCAACGTCAAAATCGGACAGGGCATCGAGCCCCATGTAGAGCACGTGACCGCCTTCGATGATCTTTCGCGTGTCGGTTATCGTGCGAACGTCGTCAATGTTGTCCGCGTTGGGAGAGAGCAGTTGGCCTAGCTCGCCAGCCGTTAGCTTGACCAGGAGCGGCATCAAACAAGCGAGAATCTTCCCAAGGTGCTCGCGGTTATGCTCGACCATCGACAACAGCCCTGATACCACTGGATCGTCCTGCTCATCGGAAATCTGCTGACGGTAATACTGGATGTATGCGAGCAGCTCCGGCGTGGCATTCGGAACCGATTTTTGTCCACCCTTCTTGTTGTCCTTCGCATCCTTAACGAACGGAGCGACAAGCGTTTCCCACCGTGGATCGCGGCTCGCGAAGAAGACCTTGAATACCCGCTCCATCAGCCCTTCCGGTCCGCCTTCGAGATATTGTCGAACCTTCATCAACGTCGGCGCCTTATCGATGTACACGAGGGCGTCCGAAATGAAGTGGACGGCCTGCCAGGACATCGCCTTGAATGAGTCATCGGCAACCATCAGACCGGAGATTCGCGAGGCAAACTCAGTGGTGCGTCCCCAGTTCTTCAAAGGATCGATGCGCACCGACTTGCTGGGAAAGGCCGGGTGGAAGTACATGAACGCATCCGGCCGACCTGCGGTCTTGCAGCCTTGCTCCGCAATTTCCTTCAGCTCTTTGTCGCCCTTCGGATCGATCAGTATGATGACTTCGTTCCGCGCAATGGCTTGGCTGATGACTGTTTCCAACAGTCGTGTTTTTCCGGAACCGGTTGTGCCGAAGCAAACCACATGGCCTTCCAGCGTATCGAGCGGGATGTAGACAGGTCCTTCCTTCGGCTCCACTCCGTGTATCCAAGGCCGCCCCTTCACTTCATCCAGAGGCTTCACCTTCATCAGCTTTAGGTACCACGCTGGCGGTAGAACCGATTTCACAGAACGTCGCTTGATCTCTAGCGCCCGTTGCGTGTGCTTCGGTTCCCATTCAAACCCGAACCCCAGGAACAGCTTGCTCGGTTGCCGCTTCATATAGGCAAGCACCTGCGACACTTTCATGAACAGGAACGGCTTTCCGGCAAGCGATATGCGGAACTTCCATAGTCGTTGTGTTTGGTAAGCACGCAGGAGTGCGCAGAACATAGACAAGCCGCCCATGTACCAAAACGCTCTCGAAGGGATATCGGAGAAGACCGATATATAGAGCATGACGACAGCCGCGACGCACCAACCGATCGCGGATACGCACTCGTATGCCGGCCGGAACATGTTCTCGTATTTATGCATCGATCAACCTCAAATCAATTGCGGCTTGTGTCTTGAAGACGACCGCCTCAGTTGTTCCAGACGGCAAAGGCATCTTGTGGAGTTTCCGGGAGGGTTTGGCCGGATCTTCATAGAGCCACCCGAGCCGATGAAGCTCCGTGACAACCTTCAGAAGCTCGAATCCATACAACGCAACGTGTTCTGCCGAGATCGCCAGCCCCTCATCTACCAGCCGGCTTGATTGGGCGAGTTTTCCAGCACGCAAGTCGTTGGCAATCGCATTAACCGTTTCACGGACTGGCACCGACATCCGCTCGCTCAGGTCGTCGGGTAGAAGTGCTTCGTGCTGCACCTCCTCCACAACCTTTATGGCACCAGGTCCTTCCGGCTGCCGCTCCTTGCGTTCGACTGCCCTCTTTGGTTTGGGCGCGTCTTTCGGCGACTCCGTATCTGCAGCTGCCGGCTCCTGTTCTTGCTTCCGGGGAGGCTTGATCTGCACCACATCCGGCTTCTCCGACACGGCGGGTTCATGCGGTTCGGGGCGTAGCTCTGGCTCAGGTGGTCTGGATGCTGACGCACTGATCTTCTGATGACCCTGATTTGTCGTTACACAGAGGTGCGCATTGATCGCTTGAGGACGCTCCTCGTCTTCAAAAACCACTAACAGAGACTCCGGCTTCGCGACCTTGACCGCGATCAGCTCGCTATCCGATAGAGGGGTTTTGATTTTCCAGTACAGGTCACCATTCCCATCAACAGCAAGAATGCCAGCACGCTGCAGGATTTCGGCGATCGTGGAGGCATCCTTTGGAATTCCAGTGACCGCCTCGCGTGACAACGCCTCAGTGATTTCCTTCGCCGCCGTGCGCCAGACAATAAACAACCCATCCTTGCCATACCAAACGCGAGCCTTCTTCTGATTGACGGCCCACGTTCCATCGCTCACCAGTCTCCGCATTGCATCGATCAGATACGGCTCAAGTTGAGAACCCACCGTGAGCTTCCCGTAGTTGGATGGTGCCAATGCCTCATCGCGCTCCGCAACTTTCCTGCGAATCTTCTCAACGATCTCCGCTATCTGATTTCCCTTGCTGCGCTTGCCGTCCCCAGCGATCGCCTCAAGCATGGCCGCGATGATGCTGTGATGCCCCTGTTGCAGGTACTGCATGGCCGACTCGGGAATGATCTTGCTCGCTACCAGCGTTGCGCTTCCCGCAGAAAAGGATTCGCCCTCCTTTATCCACCTGACGAAATACCGCTTCGTATTGCGCGCCTGTAACCAATCAGTGAGCCCGCATTGATGAACAGGCCACTCCTGACCGTCCTCGCTCAAGACGATCATTTGGCTCAACAGACGGTGCAATTCGCAACACAACGCAGCGAGAAATGTTGCATATCGCCACCGGGGCTCCAACTCTCGCCGATTCTCGACACCGACTTTTCCTGCGAACAGCACTGCTTCACACGACTGACGCGAATAGAAGCTCATTTCCAGGGCGAGTCGGAACAAGCCGCCCGCCCCTTTGTGCGTGCCACTCTCCGAAGCCGGCAAAAGGTCGATATAGTTGGCAAGCCCACGTACGACCGATAGGTAACGGTCGTCGAATTCCGCCTCACTGATGCCGAGGAGTAACTTAAGGCGACGTAGAAGATCTGACTGCGAGGCGAGGATCGCGTTGGCGCCCGCTAACGCCAAGCCTTGGTCCACAGGCGGGTAGATCGGGGTTCCTGGTTGAGAATGGCTGGTCTCAACCGGCCGCGGTGGTATGCGCCTGGTTTGCGCTGGCGGCGTGGCTGGCTGACTTCTTGAGGTTAGGCCACCGGTAAGAAGACGAACTAATCGAGTAAGCATAGGAGGGCATGATGTCCTCCCTGCTTAACTTAGTCGCGTTCCTAAAACCGCGTTTTCACCCGATGATTTTCGGAGCAGGCGGCGGCGCTTCTGATCGCCTGGCAGAGGGGGAATCATCCCGATACTCGAGCTGCGTTGAACGGTTTTGCGAACCAAGGCATCTTCTTGTGCGATGGAAAACGCCTTACAGCAGGGACAGGCCTGCTCGCCGAACAACTCATCTTTCAGGATCACGTAGGACGTTCGGCACTTGGGGCAACGAACAAGCCGCAGCTCAGACATCAAGTAGAAGTGGATGATGCCGCGGATGCGGCTGAAGTGCATTTGTTCCGGAGACCCATGAAAAGCCGATTGATAGGCCCGATATAACGTCAACACAAGCTCCGCGTCAGTGAGGCCGGATTTCTTCAACCGAGCGAACAGTTTGATCACAAATGCTGTCTGCCGTCGCCGTTCCCCTTTTTCGACGTAGAACAGACTATTGAACGGCAGCGGCCCTTGCGGTGCAGGTTTGCCCAGTACAGCTGGCCACAGCTTTCTCGCGAACGACTGATAGCCAGGAACATACTGTTCGACTTCCGGGGGGCGCGCTCCGCATCGGACGAGCTCGAGGGCATTGCGCATTGGCGTCACGAACATATCGATGACTTGCTTAATCCGCTCTTCGCTAGGGAATACAACAGGATCCGCGGTGCTTTGTCTGATGCGGCTCTTTGCGTTCCGCGCTTCGCCACACAGAGGGCAGTGCTTCTCCGCGCCAATCTCATCAATTGACATCACGACTACGGAGCCGCAGTTTGGACAACGGTTCACCTTGAGGTCGCCGCTCTCGACGGCGCACACCAAGTGAATAAGTTCGTCAATGTCGAAGGCGGGATCAACGGAGCGTTCAGCGAGATACTTCGAATGCAACATGACATAAGTCGCAACGTCCGCTACCGATTCCCTGGTCAGCTTTCGATAGAGACCAACAATAGCGGAGGAGTCCTTTCGACGCTCAACCGTTTCCGTGAAGAAATCCAACGATCGCGCCTTGGCTCCTCGACGTTCGCCGTGGAACAATCGATAGACTTCCTTGATGTGCCCTTCAGAAACCTTCCCAAGTACCATCTTCATGGTCGGGATACGAGCGCCGCGTGCACACAGGTGGATCAAGTCAATCTCACGGCTAATGCAACGGACCACGTCGTCCAGTTGCAGTCCTTCCTCGTCTGACTCAGTCGTCGTTGGCGGCAAGCGTGACATAAACCGTTCTTTCATCAGGGTTTGCCAGGTGCCCCAACATTTTGAAGCCCCCGAGCCCCAGCGGAATCACTTTCAATGAGCACTGCGTTCCACAAGCCTCTCGGACGTCGCTGACGCCCATCGCCAGCAGTTCTTCGCAACGGGCCTTGGTCGCGCCAAGATACGTGACAGCCAAGCCACGGTCATCCTTCGCAAAATCCCGCATAACGAGATTTACTCGCTCAATCAATTGCAATACGCGCTCATCGTCTGCTATGTTTGTCCCGTCGGGCGAGATTTCAAACAGAAGACGATTCGTCTGCGCCGCGCGCTTGCGCTCATCCGGCGACAGGTGTTGAAGCGAGTCGAGAAGACCGCGATCAATGTCAACGATAGAATTCATGGATTCGCAGCCTGAGAGCACCAGATCGATGAACTGCTCATTGAGCGAATGAATGTCGCGCGCCCGCTGCGGTGAAATCGTAAGAGAATTTAACATGCTGTTTTTGCCTCAAGTCAATGCTTTAGTTGCCGAATTTGTATACGAGATCTGTGACGATAAACATCGAAATTTCGCACTACCTAAATCTGTACTGACTGCTCTTTTCCCTAATTACTCAGGGACTTAACAATATGAACGACGACCATAATTCCGTTCAGGCAGTATTCAAGCGCTCCCTTAACCGACTTCTCGATCGCCATGGCGTCCCTGCTTCTCAGTACGGGCGCCTAGAGTCGTTTGCCACGCTCGTTGATCGACCCAAAACCACGGTGCATCGATGGATCAAGAACGGAGTAGTCCCGGACATCGCTACATTGCTGCAAATTTGTGACTGCTTGTCTTGCTCTCTTGACGACTTGTTCGAACGCACGCCGCATGGCTCAGCGACCGGCGACGAACGGATTTTTGAATCTGCCCCACCGCTTCCGCCGGAAGTCTACCAGAAATTTCGCGTGCGGCGGGATTTTGAACAGAATCCGATGAAGCGCTTGGTTTACTTCTCGGATAACGGGAATGTGGAAGTCGATCTCCCTGCGGCATTTTTTGCCTTTGCAGACCCGTTGAAACCTCTTGGGGTCTTCCGCGTTACGGGTGACGAGATGATTGGCTTCTGCAGTCCAAACGATCGCGTCTTCTTCGACATGGACGCCACCGAGATTGTCTCTGGGGCCGTTTATGTCCTGCGCGTGGCTGGGCTTTTGACGCTTAGACGACTCCGAGTCCGTTTGGACAAGAACATCGATGTGCTTTGTGAGAACCCGAACCACCCACCGGAGATGTTGCCGCAGTCGGCCTTCAAGCGATTCTCGACACACTTGGCAAAGCGCGAGCTCTGCATTCTTGGACGCATCGTCGCACGACTCAATATCGAGCAACTCCGCGCGAGCAGCACCCCAGCGTAATCTATCCTACGACGCTTTGTTTGACCGAGTAGGCCGTCGTGATCTTCGGCAGGGGCACGTCAGCGGAGATCACAAACCCCCACTTTGTCTCGTCGTGAACCATGACCCGATACCCTTCGCCGTATCTTCTTCTGTAGTTTTCGGCTCTCTCATCGCTGAGGCTCGCCGGCCGCAGGCCAGATTCCATCAACCGCCTAAGCTGGCGCCATGTCTCTCCGCGATCGAGGGTCGCATTCCGCTTCGTAAACTGTTCATAGGCATGAGCAGTCATGGCGGATGGACCAATCCCTTTGACGTCAATAACCGACGGTAGCGGAGCACCGACAACCAACTCGGTTACATCGTTCTGCGCCCGCGGCAATATCCATTCGGACTTCTTGTCTACCGATATCTGCACGCCACAAAACCGGGTGCCCAAGAATTTCGCATAAGGGAAAAGATGCGGCTTGCCGAGTTGTGATTCTCGCAAGTCGATATTCTTCTCAGCGGCCTTGGCCAGCTTCTTGATTGCACCGCACGAAACCGTCAGAGCAAGCCCCTTTCCCGCCTGGCTTACTCCAAACAGCGATCGATGCTCCAGAAGCCACTGAAGAGCGTAAAGCTCCGCAACAATCTCTGGATCATCGACACTTTCTTTAACCACCAACTTAACGATCCCTTGAATCTGAACGCCTTGGCGCCAGTGCACAATCCACTCGTTTGGGTGTTCAGACTTGCTAACAATCGTGGTTAAGTGGTTGCTCATACAGCTGACTTCCAATTGGATACAAGTGATCGATTACCACGAGAGGGGGAATTACCCCCCCTTTCGCGATCAGGCCGCAATTTGCTGGCCTTTCAGAACTCGTTCAAACCAAACGTCTGCAAAGTCCGTTCCTTCACGCTTGGGGAGAATCACTGATACCTCCTTCCCCTCGCCTTCCAGCCGACTCTTAAGTGCCGCCGCCGATTCCTGACCCGCCCTTACGCCTTGCTTATCGGGTGCATCGTTGTCAGCGAAAATCAGCACTTTTTCGACATAACTCGGAATCACTAAAGACTTCATCCATGATGCCGAGATCGTGGCCCAAACCGGGTAACCAGTCAGCAGATGGACCGCCAACGCAGTTTCGATGCCTTCAGCCACAGCGAGCACCTTCCCGGCGGGAAACAAGCGGATCGCTCCACCGTGCTTTCCATCACCTTTCAGGATCGACATGACTTTTTTTGGCTCCGTTACCGGAGCCTTCTTCCCTGACATGGTCAGGTACGTCCGGTGCAGACTCACAGGAGTCCCATCGGGACCACTGATCACTGCAATCATGGCCGGGTACTCTCCGACCTTGACCATTTTTTCACCCTTTTTGTCCCGCTCATAGTAACCGAGACGAGGATGAATTTTGATGGCCCGAGGAATTTCGGACAACTCCAGGCCACGAGTGCCCATCAGGTACTTCCACACCGCATCTCCACGCGTGACGCGGAAACAGGCATGTGCGACCTTCTGGAGCCCCGCCCGGATTTTGGCATCGTCCCGTTTCTTGCTCACCACTGGTACAGCCCGGTGAATTGCTTCAACCGGCATGTGTCCCAACTGGTCCTCGATGAACTTCGCCGCTTCCTTAAACGAGCAACCTCTATACGTCATCAGCAACTTGATTCCGTCGCCGGCGCCGTGGTGCGGGTTATTGCAGTAATAGCTCCCCGTTCCTTCCAGATCATCGAACCTGAAACGATCCTTTCCCCCACATACCGGGCATGGTCCATGCACGTCACGCAGAAAATCAGTACCGATTCCAGCAGCCTCCAAGATTTGGGGCCATTTGTTCATCGCAAGTGCTTTTACGTCACTCATGCTATCTCTCCTCGATTAGCCCCAATCCGGAGCCCACCCGAGCAGGCCCTTTCGGGTCCCGCTTGGGTGGGCTCCCGAAAAGGGCTGGGTTATCCCCAAAGGAGAGATTCCCCTGAAGGAGGAATCCCCTTCAGGGTTGGTTGGTTACATGACACTGCCGCGAATTTTGACCACGCGAACCGCCTGACCCTCAATGAGTCGTACACGGTCGCCCGGCCTCAGATTCGCCGTTTCCGAGTCCAGTTCCTGGACGATAGAAACAGCATTGCCATTGCCCATCGAGACGATGATCTCGGCAGACCTTTTCACTTCGTGACCGACGTAATCACCGGCCATTTTCCCGGCAATACCGCCAATGGTACCGCCCAAAGCAGCGGCTACCATGCGGCCATTCCCACGGCCAGCTGCATTGCCGATGACTCCACCGACAATTGCACCTACGCCCGTACCGACATAACCAGCGCTTTGGCTATCGCGGGTGATGACAACCTCACGGATGTCTTCGACCACGCCAAGTTGCACACGCTGATACCGTCGAGCTTCAGGAGCGTTGTACTGATTGCCGCCAAGATCGCCATCCCACGCATGCGCAGGAGCAACGACGTACGGAACTGCCAACAGAATGGCAATCCACATACAGGCAGTTTTCAGGGAGTTGATGATTGATTGGTTCATTTTGCATCTCCTAAGAGTTGCGGATGAACCATTCCCGTGCGGGGGAGGTTCCCCGCGTGGGTTAGTTGAAAGGCTGATGGGCTCAGCTTGCCTCTTTTGCCACTCACAATGAGCAGCTTAAGAACTGGTTGCCGTTGCGGCTATTTGATAGGGACTAGACAATCCACATCAAATAACCGCCCCGAAGGGCGGCAGCGCATATGCGCATTTTGAATGACTCACGCGGCTTTGGCAAGCTTCTCCTGCAGCATATGAAACAGGGCAGGGCCAACATCTTGCACATCGCAGATCGTCTCCGACGTTTCGAACAAATGATTCACGACGGTATTGATACCAAGCGCCATAACCTCTACGCCGGCAACGCCGAGCGTTTCGATTACTTGCTCAGTGGCCGCCAGATTATCCGGCTGACCATCCGTCACGACGCAGATGATCTTTCGCTGCTGCCTCGTCTGCAGGATGTGGTAACTGCTCCACAACAACGCCTCAGCCATCGGCGTGGTTCCTTGCACGATTACGGCCGGAAAACGTTCCGCAGTGCGGCGCAAAGGCTCACCGAAGTCCGAAACCAGAAGCACATCATCCCGAGACTCTTTGGTCTGATACGGAAAAGCAGCGACGCACGTACTGATGCCCGGGATGCTCTCCATGGCTAATGCGATCGCCAACCCCGCATCCATCACGATACCGATTCTGTTCTGCATGCTGATCGAGTTGTCCAGCAGGATCAGCAAGGACGTATCCTGCTTTCTCCCCTCGATCCGCTTCTCAAACACACGGGTATCGCCACAGCGAAGTTTCCACAACTGCGTGGGATCTACATCCTTTCCGGTTTTGCCAAGACAGTAGCGATTGCGCGCCGTTGCCTCGAGCAACCCCTGAGTCATCCGCCGAATTGCAGCGGTTTCCCCTCGAATGCGATCAAGAATCGCCTCGACATCGCCAACCTGTCGATCCGCGCGGTGGACGTCTGGTAAGCGCACCTGCTCCGCATCGGAATCTGCAGAATCCATGTAGGCATCCAGCAAGTTGCCGATATCGAACGCTCCTGACTCCATCTCCTGACTTGCAAGCAACGCCCGCAGTGTTCCGCGTTTGTCGCCTTCGACCTCGCCGGCGTCGGAACCCTGCATGGCCTTGATGCTGCCACGCTCCGAATCCACCTCACCTGACAGCTCGGCAACCTGGTCAAGACTGCTCACCTCATCGGTGCCTGACCCCGACTTTGACGGCTGGTCACTACTCGCTTCGTCCGCATGCGATGCATCACCGTGCGGCTGGTCTGCAACATCGCCTTCAGCCGATTCTTGCCCGTCACCGGTTCCGCCTGATTCTGGAGAATCGGCTTCACGTTCACTAGGCTCATCGTCGGCACCATTTGCACCTACTGCCTCTGGCGCTGACTTATCGCCGCCCGCTTCGTTGGACTCCCCTGGTGTTGCCGGTTCGTCTTCCGCTGAGGTATTTGATTGGTCACCGCCGGCATCATCGGGAGCATCCTGCTGCTCTTGCCCTTCCGATTGACCCGACTCCTCGCCAAACGAATCTTGCTCCTCGTCTGTCTGAGAAGAATCGCTGTCGCCAGATTGATTCCCAGTCTCGTCGTTGTCACCATCGTCTTCACGCTGCGGCGAATTGCCAGATTCATCCGACGGCGGCTCCTGTTGCTCGTGCTCCTCAGTGTCGCCGCCTTCCGGGTCGGAAGCCTGCCGCAGCATCGCGACAATCTCCGTGGCCAGCAGTCGAACGTCCCGAGTGCTTTTGCAACGATCGACCTGCAGGACCAAGCCGTCCAACTTATCGAACGTTTCGGTCCCGATTGCTTCACGCAAGACAGCCGCACCTTCCACCACGAACGGTTCAAGTGCCATCTGCCCCAAGTGCGCAACCCGGCTCCTGTAGAGGGCGTACCCCATCAGCGCCAAGCTACCCATCGACACGGAAATCGGACGATAGAAGCCTTCCTTGATCGCCGCACCCGTCATCTTTTCGAGAATTCGGGCCGCTCCGACGTATTTCTGGCACTCGAGCCTTTCAACTCGAACATCCTCCAGAACGTTGGCAAACTCGCCAACCTCGTGGTCCGATTTTGCCAAAGCCACTTCATCAAAGTCGGTGAAGTTGAAGTGCGCATCTTCGTGAACTATGCCGCCCAGACCCATGGCCTCAGCTTGCGCATCGTCCATTGGCAGATTGGGGATATACAGATGCTTCCCCCCCTTCTCGTCGACACCAGCCTGGAAGGTATGGCTACCAAAATGCAGCTGGATGTTGCAGTCATCGGCGAGCATCTTTGCCGTGATTGGGAGCGCTCCCACAATTGCTGATCTCACATTGTTCTCCTGAGATTTGCGGATGCGCCCTCCCCTTCGCGGGGAAAGTGCCCCGCAGGGTTGATGGAAAGAAATCAGACCACGATCCCGATTCCCAGCATCGCCCACACACCCAGGTCACCGAAATAGGTGCCTGAGTGCAGGGCGGTGCTCAGAACGTGATAGGTCGAATGACCTTTGGTGTCCTTGGCAGCGACGGAATCACCACCTCGGGTTTTGATGCACGCTTCGGCGGAACGGCGCGAACATGCGGCTGAACTGGCTTCTGCTCCGGAATAACCGGCTTGCTTTGGACCATTTCGATGTTCGCTGCGGGTTTACCAGCGACTCCGAAAGCGGCGGCCAACAGAGGGTCGTCGTCAAACAGATTCGGGATATAACCGGCGGGCTTGATGCCAGTCGGGACAACGTCTTGCTGTATCGCCTTCGTCACCTTTTGCTTTGCAGCAGAAGGCTTCTCAACGACACTGGCACCAGCCTGTCCCGTACCGACACTCTTCGTCGGCAGCGAAACACCCCAAGCATTCGACGCAGGTGCGCCATCCAACATGGCCTGGCCAAAACTCTTCATGCGTTGAACATCACAAAGGGTCAAGGTCAGCCCGTGAATTGCCGAAAGCTCGAGCCCAGAAACCGGGCCGTCGCCTTGCACATGCTGAAGTGTTTCGTCGATAGCCGATATGAGCGGAGTCACGCGATTATCGAGAAACGCCAACCCGCCCAACTTGGCGCGGATCTTCTCGAAATGTACCAGGCTGCGCCGCAGCAATCGATCACGGCCAAGCAGTGTGTCATCGTAGAACTTCTTGGCCAACTTGCTCACCTCGATGAACAGCTGGCCCGACAACCCGCCGACCTCCTTCTCGAACTTCTTGTACAACGGCGAGCTGGTATCGCCACCCGAAGGCATTGAAAACTCAACCGGCACCCAGTCATATTGAATTCGGCGTTCCACCTCTTCAACAGACAAGCTGGAAACCGCAATGACGTGCTTCCAGTCCGGGTGTTCATCCATCCACTTCTGCAGGTTGTCCGCATAGTTGGCAATGAAATCCCGCTTCGCATCCGCGAACTCGACTCCGATCTTGTCCAGTTTCTTGGCAAGATCATCAGCCTTGTCCATCGGAATAGCGTACCCGCCCATGAACTGAATCCCTGCGTGATAGCACGCGGTATGCGCTTGCTTCTTCAAGGCTTCGAACTTGCTGAGCAGCTTCGGGTTGAAGATCTTCTTTGATCCGAGGCTTGCCAATTCCTTGGGAGGTAATGAAACGCCCGGTGGAAGGTTGAGGTCTTCCAACTTCAACTTCCGGCGCGCCCCCCAAAGGGAGATTTTCTCGAGCGAGAAACAAATGACTTGCTGTAGGACCTTTTGCGGCTTGATATCCATGATGCGCTCCTAGTGAATTGCGGACGCGCACCATCCCCAGACTGCGGGACAATGAGCCCCGCGGGGTTGAAGTAATGCTGGCTTAAGCCCGAAAGGGCTCCGGTAAGGCCAGCTACCGGTTCTGGCACTAAGCCAAGAAAGCACTCTGATACTAGCAAGGAACCGTGCCGAATAGCAATGTCGGCAGGTCCGAATGCCCATTGATAACTGCGCGACCTCTGTTACTGTTCATGCGTCAGTTATCAATAACCACTCATAGGATTCTCAGATGCGAAAGACATTTGCCGCACTCCCGCTTCTCCTTGTACTCACTGCCTGCTCGCCCAACACGCCGCAAGGGCCGATTGGCAAGGTCTACATGGATTCGCTCATCAGCAACGATCGAGACGCAGTCAAGTCACTGGTGGCGGCCGGCTCCCAGGCTGACACTGCATGGTCGCGTCGAGCTGAGTTCATTCAGGGCCAGAAGGCGAAAAGCTCGGTAAAGACGATTGGGTACATCGAACTTGGCTGCAAGGAGATGGACGGTGATCGTCAGTCTTGCGGGTATCGGCTCACTTCGACCCGGCAGGATGATGTCGTCGATAAAGGGCCGGTCTTTGACATTCGTATCGACAAGAAGAACAACCAAATTACCGACTGCCTGTACCTGGATATGTAGACCGGGCGCCACGACACGCCTTCGCAAGAAGGCGTGTCAGTGACTCTCAGGACAACAACGGGGTGAAGACATCGGCTGTTTCGAACAGCCCATCATCAACAATTTCCCGTGTCTTCGTATTGATCAGAAACATCCCGTCGTAACTCACGGAAACCTGTTTCCGACTCCCTACGAGAAACAGGCGATCCGGTTTCCCGGCCACCTGCGCCTCCTTGATCAGCTCCGCAATCTCATTCGGACTGACCTTGATCATCGTGCCAACCTTGCTTACTGACGTTCCGTACATGATGCACCTCCGAAGTAATAGCCGGAGCGTCAGCCCTTACGGGGCTGCGCCCCGTAAGGGTTTATTTACGTTTTGCTGGTCGGATCTAGAACGGTTGTCTGGGTCCAGACCTTCGTCATCGTTCTGCCGCCCCGCCGGGGCCGGCTTAGAACGTGCTGAGTCACGATACCCACCTTCGTCACCCGACGACGCCGATCCGCTGGACTTGCCACCGCCCAACATCTGCATCTCGGACGCCTCGATTTCCGTCGTATACCGCTCCTGACCTTCCTTGTCCTGCCACTTCCTGGTCCGGATACGGCCTTCGATATAAACCGAAGACCCTTTCTTGAGATACTGGCCTGCGATTTCAGCGAGCTTCCGATAGAACACCACGCGGTGCCACTCGGTAATCTCCCGTTTTTCGCCAGAGGCCTTATCCTTCCATGATTCCGTCGTCGCCATGCGAATGTTCGTAACTGCATCCCCATTCGGCATGTAACGTGTCTCGGGGTCTGCGCCGAGTCCACCCACGAGGATTACTTTGTTGACCGAAGCCATTACGTCCACCTTTCCTTTATTTGATCCCCCTCCATCGTGAGGAGGCATGCCTTCATTCGAAGTATGTTCGCGAGCGGCGATCCAGATGGACCACCGCTCGAATCTTGTCGACCTACAGTCTGGTCAATGCCCACACCTTCTTCGTTCGCGTGCGCCCCTTGACCATTACTGGTGTCGTTCCAACCACAGCAATCTGAACTCGGTCGCCAACCTGCACGCCAGAGTCCCTGATGGCCCGTTCCAGATCCGCACCCCAATGATCCTGCTCAGTCTGCAGTTCTTCATCGAGGAGACGAATCCGAAAGTGCTCAACCTTCTTTTTCTTGCTGTTTGGATCCTTTTCATCCTTGGGAATCCAGCGATCAACCAGGCCGAACGTCTGGACCACCCCTTGGTATGAGACCTGCCCGGTTCGGGCGACTGACTTCTTCACCGGCAACTCCTCGCGACCTTGTGCCCCAGACGGGACAGCGTCGTTGTCGAGACCACTGAATGGATCGTCCTGCAATCGCTCAAACTCGACCGGCTCACAATCTGACGGTGGGAAGACTGGAATGTCATCGAACTCGTCGGACCGAATCAACTCTCCAATCATCGGTACGCCGGCAGTTCCCGCCTGAATCGCTGGAACAGCACAGGCACCGCGCGGAGACGGTGATTTTCTTGCGGACTTGGCAGAATCGAGAATGCGCTCTGCTTGCTCCTGCATGAGCGCAACCGCAGCTTCCAGCGAGTCGCATGACACAGGTCCAAGTTGTACGCTGCCTCCCAGTATCCGCTTGGCTGCAGCGGCTGCAGGAATCAGTTTGCCCTTGACCATTCGTTGCTGCCGATAGAACCGGCAAACCACGCACCCTCGTTTCAGCTCGATGCGTGAGATTTCGCCCACTTCGAACAATGGCCAATCGCTGAATGCTCGATCAGCTGCCGTTTCAGACTCCGAGACGGAAACCGTCGGAACGGCAATGCTCTTCGCTGCAGGTTCCTGACCAAGAGGTTCAGCCGCTACCTCTTGCTCGTCCGTACTATCCGTACCGCTGAACTTTTCGGCGTAGATCATTCGGGCCGCTTGTCTTATGCGCTGATATGCAAAGACCGTCGCTCCGAGTATCGCAAACGGGATTAGACAGACAAGCCATGCCACCCAGTAGTACGGGTCGGTTATTCGATCGACCTGTTGCTGGATTTGTGCATTGCTTGATTCCATGGTGCTGACTCCTGATGTTGTCGGGCACCACAGCCGCACAAGCGGACTAGGAGCCCGCTCTGCGGTTAGTGAATTTGACTTTGGCCAAGTTGGCCGGGCTGTCACTCGCCGTTTGTTCAATTGCAACTACCGGGCGTCTCCTGATGAAAACTGGAAACGCCCTGCCCTGACGGCTTCTGCTACGCAACGCCGAACTTTACGTCCACGATGTTCATGATGGCTCGCGCCGACTGCGCATCGGTTCGTCCAGTCAGCGCGATGTTCATCGCGAACTGAGCGCGGTTCGTCTGCGTTTGGAAAATGCAAAACACCTTTGCCCAACGCCTGAGAGAGCGCGTTGACATGGTTATCGGCAGTGCAGAACGCTGATCCGACACACCGCAAAACTGCCCACGGATGTCATTGGCTACATCGACCATCTGCTGTGCCACCGATTTGGCAATTTCCTCATCCGGAAGACCTCCATCCACAAGTTCCTTCATCACAAGCGGAAGTTCTTCATCCGGCGTCGGATAGTCCATTTGCAGTAACCAGCCACGATCTATGTTTGCCGCGTCCTGCTGGTTGCGACCGAAATAGCCAGCGGACGGATCTGCCGGATTCGTTGCTGCAAACACCCGGAACCCGGGCGCTACGCGTACAACCTCACCGGTTTCGGGAATGACAATCATGTCCCCCTGGAGGAGGCCGTTGAGTCCTGTCGTCACACCCGGATCGAGTACGTAGTACTCATCGAGCAGTACCGACAATCCCAACTTGGCGGCAGTCAGTACCGGACCGTCTCGCCAACTGAGTGAGCCATCCTCGTTTGGAAGATATCGACCGATGAGATCATCAATCTCCATTCGCTGATGAGCGACTACCGTCAGCAACGGCAAGTTGAGCCGAGCGTGCCACTGAGTGATGAAACTCGTTTTGCCACACCCGCGGTGCCCGACGAGTGCAAGGAAGATTTCCCCGCTCATCCAGAACCCCAGCATTAACCGAATATATTCCCGACGAAAAACGTAGTCGGGATCAGATGCCGGTGTGTACTCCGTTGGACTGTCCAGCCCCTCGATCGGGTATGGCCCGTCCATTGCGATACCAAACGTCGTACCGACGTCAAACATCTTTTCCATGCTTCCTCCTTCCAATTATTTGGACCGAGGAACCCCGTCTCCGGAGTCCCCGGACACGGGTTAGCAGCCAAAGAGTCTTGGCTTGTGAGAGTCGCGAACATCTTCAAGTAACGGATCTGCTTCGTACCGATAAATGAAGTATCGCTTTGCTTCTTGCGGCAAACGGCGAATCAGGAATGACCGGAATATGGACGGGTCATAGTTCAGAACGGCACAACACATCGGGAATGAAAAAGCACATTGCCGCGTGTAGATCGTCTCCTGCACAGGGCCGTATGGCCCCGCCACCGTTCGGATGTCTGCAATTTCCGATTCGAAAACCCAATCCAGTACATCGATTTTCTCGGACGGATTTCCTTTCGCGCAGAGCATCTTCAGCGACGACGACAGGACTCCTCTCGCCATCTCCATGATTTCGAGCTCAGACCAATCGTACGTAACCGGCATGTCGAGTGCTTCGACTTCAGCACCAACGGCCACATCAACCTCTGGCCCCACACCGTGTGCGCAGATCTGCGTTTGCTCCGATTCATCCTCAGCCACTTCCGTGAAGCTTCGGTCCGCATCTTGAGCATCCTGCAGTCCTGGCAAGCTCCCAAAGATCAGGAGCTCGTTCGCAAACAGCGGGTTTTGCAGAGACCGGAACAGCGCCGATTGACGCCGTGACTCGGAGTATTTCGCCCGCCGCACCTCCTTTTCCAGCTTTTGTCTCTCCCTTGGCAGGAAGTCGACGAGCTTGATCGGGATGTAGCAGCGCGGCAGTAGTCGAGGAGTCAGCATAGCCGTCCCTCCAACTCGTGCCGCTTGCGATCAAGGGTGTGCGACCGCTTGATAATGCCGACCACACGCTTGAACGGTTTGTCGTAGAACTTGACGCCGACAAACGCGCCGCGCTTGGCATCACCGACCTTCTCTATGACGGCAACACCGTTGTGGGCGACTGTCTCCCAAACCAAAGTACGCCGGTTGGTCGTACCTTGTACCGCAGCTTGGTGAAGGACGGGATGACGCCCTTGCCACGCTGCAATCTGTTGCCAAACTGATTTCGGCATGGTGGTTCTCCCAATGAGTATGGGGACCACCTACCCGTCGGGGAGAGTGATCCCCACGGGGTTGATGAAATGGGCCAAAGGCCCCTGTTGATGCTGGATGGTGAAGCTCTCTTGGCGACTCCAGCTCGTCATTGCCAAAAAGAAAACTCGCTATCCATAGCGCTTCTGTTGAAAAACGCTATGGATAGCGCTCGGGCCTGGAAGCCCGAACGCTTCGTCGTTAAGCCCACGACTGGGGACGGTGCAGCCCGGCACGCCGGAGTGCAGCCCGAAGTCGTTGGCGTGTTTCATGATCTGCGTTGCCGGAATTCAGCCTTTGATGTAACTCGCACGCTTCACTCATCGGCAGGTTTTCGAACATCTCGCGGACACGACCACTGACGTTGACGGTTTGCATGGTTAGCTCCTGGGCAATTTGTTGGAATTACCGCAGGGGTCCATAGAGGCCCCCCTGCAGTCCTGAGATCCCCCGGGGAAGCTCAGGACTGCAGGGGGAAACCCCCTTCAGCCCGTTAGTTACGGAACTAGCCGAACACACGCCGTTTAGCGGCGATCAATGGAATTGCAATTGACGATCCGGTAGCTATGCAAGCAACGAGTACGATTGACATGGTAGGTCTCCTGGTGTGGTACGGGACCTACCCCCCAACGGGAGGTGAGTCCCGAAGGGTTGAGAAAACTGAACCTCGCGAACCAGAATTTCTTCCGGTCGCGAGGTCTTGGATGACGGGCCCACCGCAAAGCGGTGGGCACAGGCCGGCTTACCCTGCATCCCTCGAGGGGACGTGGGCCGGCTACGATATACCCATTAACGCAGGGTCACGAAGTTGCGAGCCGCCCATGGGGCGGTCTTAGTGCAACTCAATTCATCTGCGCGATAGGCAGTTTTTTGGAGTAGTCGGGGAAACCCCGATGAGTGTTCGCGAAGCGATCACACTTTGAACAGCAGCTCTAGGACTGCAACCTCTTGCGAGGACTCGGATGCGCAAAGCACCCGCAGTTCAGGGAGACGCAATGCCTCACCAGAAAAGAACCTTTTGACCACGTTCCCCGATTGGACAACCTGGGCAGAAGGCTCACTGTGAGGGATTCGCGGGTCTGCACTCACGATGGGGCAGACCCGACGCTTTCAAATCTGTTGGAGAAAATCAACCGGCTACCGTCGTAGCGCGTTTCTTTACGGCTCGAAATGGTGTGAGTTCCAGCTACTCAACCCTCTTCATGAAGAGGATGGCGCCACTTTGCCGATTCCGGTTTTCGCTGTCAATACCTCGGCCGCGATTTTTGCAACGTGACCCTGCGGCCGACCCTGGTGAACATTTCGCCTTGATTTCTCCGTTTTTAGCCACGCGAATTTCCTGAACGGAATTCGTATCTTGCAGGCTCAGTTCCTTCATTCACAACGGAGTTAAGTCATGGCAATCGATCAGGCAACAAAAACCGAATGGCTCGAAAAGTTTCAAGGCGCGACACTGACGCTCGACGCGACCTTCGGCAGCCCCAAAGTCAATCACATGTTCCGTCGCAACTTTGACCAGATGGGCCGCAACGCATTCTTTATCTCTGTGCGCGGTCGCGTCCTGCTTGGCGAAGACCAGGTCTCTGCTGCCGAGCAGATGATCTACGATCGGATCACCGAAATCACCAAGACCATCGAGCGCAAGACGGAAGCTACCAAGGTCATTCTGGCCGACGCCAATATCAGCAAGATGGCCAACTACAATCGCCCGGAAAGCCACGAGGCAGTCGTCATCTCGCCGATGCAGACAAAGTACGTGCGCTTGCTCGAAGCTGCGGATGAGCTGTTCAAGAATATCAACACGTTGATGCTCTACGGTGAAATCACCGAGCGCGAACACTCCAAACGTGAGCTTGAGATCAAGCAGCACATGCGTGTCGTGCCCAGCGTAATTCGCAAGGTAACCATCGGTCTTCGCACCCGACTCGACGAGGCGGGAGCCAAACCATCCCAGGACGAGTCTGCTGAAGCCGTCGAAGTCGCCACCGCCAGCGAGCAGGCCACAAATTCGCAGCCGGAAGCACCGGTGGCCGCGAACGAAGTGGAAGCGGTCGCCGAAGCCGCCTAACACCATGCAACTGAATCCGGATCAGCAAGCGGCCGTCGACTGCGATGGTCACTGTCTCGTGGTCGCTTGCCCCGGCTCCGGTAAAACCCGCGTCATCGTCATCAAAATTGCAGCACTCTTGCGAAAGCACGAGAAGTCCCGCGTTTGCGCCGTAACCTTTACGCGTGATGCGGCACAAGAACTGAAGCACCGACTTGTGCAAGACATCGACTCTGATACCGTCAATCGACGGACAAGGGTCGGCACCTTCCACTCGCTGGCCATCCGCCAGCTCCGCCACCACAACGCCGTCGGCAAGGTTGCGACCCCAGCCGAGCAGCTGCTCTTCGTCCAGCGGGCGATGGCCGCAACAGCATGGGAAGGGTCGTTCGAGGAAGCCGCGCAACTGATCGAGCTCGTGAAGGCCAGTACGTCGACGGTCATCGAGCAAGACTCAGATCTGTACCAGGCATACGCGCGCATGCTCCAGCGTTCGAGCGTCGCCGACCTTTACGACGTCCTGCAACAGTCCGTGCGCCTGATGCAGTCGGGCGAAGTGTCGCCCTACCCCGTGGAATACATGCTGGTTGATGAGTTCCAGGACACGGACGAAGTTCAACTGGCTTGGGTCATGGAACACGTCAAGGCCGGCACGCGAGTTACTGTCGTCGGCGACGACGACCAGTCCGTCTACTCGTTCCGTCGGGCGCTTGGCTATGATGGAATGGAACGCTTCCGCGCCTCGACCGACGCGACGCGAATCACTTTGGCGACCAACTATCGAAGCCGATCCGAAATTCTCGACGCGGCCAGTGTACTCATCTCACACAACACTGAGCGCATCGACAAGGCACTCAATGCTGCACGGGGGACAGGCGGCTCCGTGTCCAGTTTGCAGCAGCCCACGCGTGACCATGAAGCCGAGGCGATCGTAAAGCACGTCTGGTCCGACGTCGAGCCACTGCGAGGTGATCAGTGGTTCCAATACACCGTTCCTGCAGGCCGCTGGGCGGTTATCGCGCGCAATCGGCGAACCTTGGACTGTATTCAGGAAGCCCTCCATACGCGGCGCATTCGCTACTTGCGGCCGCCGTCGGAATCCATCTGGACCCGAACGCCCTACGTGCAGTTCGTCGGTCTGATGCAATCCGTGCAAACGGGGGATTCCGCTGGCGTCGAACAAGCGCTGAGCTTTGCCGGAATTGAACACGACCAGATCGAGGTCATCACCGAAAGCACGGGTGGCAAGCTGTTCAGGCTGCTCGATGGGGAGATTCCCCGTTGCCAGGAATTACCCGCCGATGCGACGAAGAAGTTGAAGGATTTCTGCTCGCAAGCAAAGGGTTGGCGCACCCAGGCAGCACATGGCAACTACGACCTGGCCATCACTGGTATTGCTTGCTGGATCGGCGAACGGATTTCGTCTCCGGACGACCGAGAACTGTTTGAACGGCTCTCCAGCAACGTGAAGAAACTAAGCGGGAGCCTTGCCCAACGCGCCAACGCTCTCAGTACGCCGCGACCAACGGGTGACAGCGAAGACGAAAAGAACGGCGTCGCACTCATGACGATGCACGGATCCAAGGGTCTCGAATTCGAGAACGTCTGGATTCTCGCTGCAGAAGATGGGGTTATCCCGTCGCCGAAAAACACGGTCTACGACGAAGAACGCCGCTTGATGTACGTTGGAATGACTCGCGCAAAGGACCAGCTTTACCTGTCGTCTCGCGTTACCGCCCTACCCTCACCATTCGTGATTGAAGCCGGTCTGGATCCGCGCGCGTAGCGATTTCCTAAATCAGTGCGCCTTGGTCGCGCCCACGCGGGTCAACACGTTGCGCATAGTCGATCGCATCAATCAGTGACGTTGTGATGTCTCCGTGGCACCAACCTTGTGCCTGAACATGGCGCCACAGGTTCTGATCGTTGGTTTGGTCGTTCAATACCACATAGTTCAGCAGCGGCGCAAAGGGCGTGGAGTCGCCAAGCAATGTCCGCACGATGATGTCGTTTTGATCGAATCCCGAGAGAACCTCCGCGATGGGGCGGCCAAACACCCGGTCGAGAAGGCTGAAAACCCCGGTAATGTAGAGAGAGTCCCAGTCTTCGGCCTTGATCTCGACCAGATGAGCCAAGGACTCCATGAGTCTTCCGCGAGTGACCGCCAATTGGTAAACCGCCGGCGCCACGGTCTCCAGGCGCGAGTACATCAGATACGTAGACATCCACCGGGTGAAGAACTTGTAGCCCATGAACATAATGGAGTGTTCGAAGTTCTTGAACCCGCCTGAGTACGCATAGCCGACATCAATCGCATTCAGGTACCGCACGATGTTGAATTGAATTCCCGGATCGAGCTTCACCTGCGCGGCGATCTCGCTCACGTTAGCGTTCTGACGGAGCAGGCCGAGGATTCGGATGGCAACCGACTCGGTTAGCGACATCTGCGAGTTTGTATCGGCCGCAACGGTTGCACTATCGATCGGATTCCAGCCGACAAGCAGCGTGGTATCGCTTTCGGGAACGGCGTATTCATCGCCCCGCAGACTGGGATGGTCAAAGACCTGAACGTTCGTGGGCAGCTTCCATTTGAATTTCGGACTACGCACGCCATCAAGCCGGACAACGAATCGGTGCGGAATTGCAGAGAGCTTCGATCGCAGTTTTGCCACAGTCTCCGTGTAAGCATCGATATCTTTCGAAGGCGTGTGAAAGGTCAGCAGGTGCCCCTTTAAGTCACGGCTTCTACTCGCCAGTAATGGCGAACTGCGAACAAGAACTTTTGATTGCATAGCGGGAGATCAGGATTGTTGTTTAGCTCGAAGACGGTACCGCCCGAGGTTGATTCCGAATATGTTCTGCATTCTGACCACGAACGGACCGCAAAAATTCGATCCGGTAGTCGTCAGGCAGGCGGCGGAACTTCGTCAAGAGCGCTTTTACTTCGTTTGGCATTGCCGAGCTGCAGTCTTTGTTGTTGGGGGCAGCTGAATCGTCTATCTCCTTGCTCAACTCGTCAAGAGCGACTCGTGCATCCCGCTCGCTGAGAATGCTCACAATTCCGACAATTTCATCGACGTTATCCCGGTTAATCACCCTGCACGCTGCGTCCAGCATACTGAAACTGGCGGACGAGAGCTCGCGGAGCGTTTCGTCTGGCAAGCGCAAATCCAGGATGAGCTTTCTGGCAATTCGCATCCATTGGTACGCGCCGCTCCCATTGATATGGTGCTCCTCGAGGAAGGCAGCAAATGACTGCGATCGGCCTTGCCACATTGTCGGATTCGCACGAAACAACTCGAGCAGCATCCCAAGCTCGAGTCGTTGCATGCCGAAGTTGCTTTTGCAGGCAAGAAGGCGTCGGTACATTGCATCACTTACCATTACGTCCAAAGCCATCGTCAGTTGCCCTTCGTTATGTTCGCGTACATGGCAGCGGCGCGATGGACGATCTGGAGCAGTATCTCGTCGCCGAGACGCGGATGATTCGCAGAGAACTGACGGAAAAGCATGGCTATGATGGGCGAGACGGTGGTTGATGGTACGGGTACTCCGCGAGGAGATTCGCCACGATAAGTTGTTTTCACGTAGATTTGGTGTTGCTGATCTTCGATCGTCATCCACTTTTCCTGTTTCTTCCCGTGCCCGACGATGTCGACCTTCGGTAGTATCCCGAGAAAAACAGCAAGCACCAGCGGTAACTCACCTTGAGTCAGCATCACTGATCGCTTGCCTTTCCACTCGTACGCGCCCGATTCCTTCTTGGCTGTCTCGAACATGACCGTCGGTTTGCTGTCGATCTTCGTCATGCACTCGCAGACACAGAGCGCCGCCGATGATCCATAAACTCGATAGGCCTCGCCGTACATCCCTTGGGACGTCGGCGGGTGGGTTTGCGGCGCAGCCGGACTTCCTGCGCTTCCGGATTTTCCGTTCGCTTTGCTCTGGTTGGGGCGTTCGGCGGGCCGCGCAGCCGGCTTCCCGCTTTGCGGCACGGTTCTCAGAATATCGATCGCGTCATACTGTGACAGCAGGTCGATCAAGTACGCGCGAGCATTGTCGTCGCCGCGCTCTGCCTCACATAAGGTCTCGCGGAAGGACGATATCTCACGTTTCGCAACATCCAGAAGCGCCATCGGTGATGCCGCGTAGCCCCAGCCAGCCAAGAGGTCGCGCGTACTGGAGGAGACGGCCGCCAGCACAGTATCAACATACTCCTTTGTCTCGGCAGATGGGTTGCCTTCAAGATACTTGACGATTGACGACGGGAAAGTCTTCCCCTCTATCGCTGCTATCGCCTTCAGGCCGTCCGCGTCAGTCGCAGGCATATTGGCCTCGTGCAGCAACTGCAAGAGCTCTTTGCCAGATTTTGGTATTTTCACTATTTGTATTCCGTCTAGTTTTCTAATTGCATTTCTTGGGTTCAATGAATAATTCTCTTTGAGGCCCGTTTTCGCTCGATCACTGCTCGCTGGAACTTCCGGTCCCGCCAGTCTTCAACAGAAGCGGCGGCACCGCGCTACAACTCGACAGCCATTGCGCCACTGCTTGCCAATCAGTGATTGTGGTCAGTTGCGATCCTCGCTGACATATCCTGCCGTTACCTTACTCCGCATTTCGCGTCATTCAAGACCCAGAATTTCAACGCCAGCCAGAATCCACAAAACCACAGGCAACCCACCATCGATCCACAACCCAGAACTGGCAAATCACGGTTAGCTACATGCCTTAGCACAACGTCGGGCACACGACCCTTACTTTCACGCGTGAAAGTTGCCCTGCCGCTCGCGCCAACCTGCGCACACGCATCCAGCAGGAAAGCCGGTGCCACCCACACTGGCCTTCACGCGCTCGATCCGGCGCACAAATCCGCCGAAACGCAAGACCACCGCCTAGCACCTCCGCCCTGACCGGACTCGCGCACTCGCGCGCGCCGAGCTCACTTTCACGCGTGAAAGCAGCCGCGCAGTTCCGGCGAATTGCCCAGATGCGCTGCCTTTGTTTTTGCTGTGGCCGGATTCGCGCGCAGCGCACGGGGCCTCGTGTTGATCTGGCTATAGACATGACGGCAGTGGGTATTGACCTACGTCGTTTAAGCACCTTGCGTCTAGATTGTTTATATATATACTCACATTTGTCTTTCGTTTAGTACCACTTTCGAATAGGGATCAACCAACTTTCACGCGTGAAAGCAACCGCCAACAAAGGACCAACATGACAGCAAAACTCATCACTGTGTTTAATCAAAAAGGGGGGGCCGGCAAAACCCAAACCGCCATGCAACTTGGCGGAACCCTCGGGCTGATGGGGCTAAAGGTCTTCATCGTAGATATGGACCCCCAGAACACCGCTGCACTTTGGGCACTAGAAGCAGATACCGAGAATCCATTTCCCGCCACAGTACTGTCCTATGCGCCGCTCAAGGAGCTATTTACGGACAAACTTAAAACCATGGTGGACAAGTACGATGTGATAATCATCGACACGCCGCCCGCAATAGAATCCCAGGTGCCATGGGTTTCACTCTTGAGTTCAGATTTCGCCATCATTCCCGTCATGCCAGTGCTTGATAATATTTGGGCATCCAGGCAAGCGGAGCAATTGGTCGAGGAGGCTCAAGCTGAGAACCCGGCACTTAACGCAGCTTATGTTTTCTGCAACGTTCGTCGCGGTACCGTTTTTGATGTCTGCCGCCAAAAGCTCGAGGAGAAGAGCAGACTTCCGATCTTCGACACACAGATTAAGTCGTACAACGCTTACGCTGAATCCCAGGTGTATGGCTGTGTCGTCCCGTCATTCGGTCAATCGCCGGCGGCCGATCAAATGAGGAAATTCGCTAAGGAAGTCGCTGCGAAACTCAATCTGCAACTGAAACAGGTCAAATAATTATGGTGATTAAGAAAGTGGACATGCGCAGCCGCATTGATAAGGCGGCCGATTCGACTCCAGATATTGACGCTCGTCTTAGGCATGCTCGTGAGCTAACTCACAAGCATCCGATTGTAGGTAACCAGGCCGCGATACCGCCCACCTCGGTAGCATCGGTTACTACGTCTGGAGACCAATCGTCAGGCGCGGGCGTGAAAACTGCGGAGTCAGTGGCAGCAAGTAACAACTTTCGTTCAGTGCCCACAGAACTCATCGATCCGAACCCTTATAACGCCCGTCGGATATATCGCCCTGAACGCGTGAACGAGTTGGCGGCGAGCATCGGGGCGCATGGGCAGGATGTCCCTGGTATTGCAACGGTTCGCGATGGTCGATTCATCCTGGCGGCCGGACATTATCGATTACGGGCTATCAAGCTTCGTGGCTTGCCAACTATGAATCTGGTGATTCATGACAATCTGAGCAACAAAGATTTGTTTGAATACAGTTATCGCGAGAACGCCGAGCGGGAAGGGCAGACAGCTCTTGATAACGCTCTCAGTTGGAGGGATCTGCTAGATGCCGGGGTTTATGCCTCAGAAACCGAGTTGGCTGAGGCGACCGGTATGTCGTTGCCCAACGTCAACAAGACACTCCGAATTCTCCGCTTGAGTGAGGATGTTCTTGAACTGGTGCGCGAGGACCCTGGCGCGTACGCGCTCTCCGCACTTTACGAGCTTGCCCTCCTAGAAGCCGTAGCGCCTTCGTCCCCGATCACGATTGAATTGGCGCAACAGATCAGGAACGGTGATGCTGGACGCAAGGAGGTCCAAGAGGCGCGCGCTAAGCTGGAACACCCCAAGACACGCAAAACAAAGGAGACATCCCGGCAGTACAAGATTAACAGGGACGGGATGCGTCTCGGGACTGTGAAATCATGGGACTCAGGCCGAATAGCTCTGGACGTCTTCGTTGATGATGAGCGCGAGCGCAACGATATCCTGACTTTACTCAAGACACGTTTCGGTATCACCGATTGAGCGCCGCCCGCCAACGACAGCCCGGAGTGCGCATTGTTTCGCCGCCGTCCGTGCCGCGCACAAAAGGCCTCACCGAACGAGCGTTCGCTGCATCCAAGACTGCAGAACACCGGACGGATCGCAGCGGGACAGTCCCGAGCACCTGCGCGCGGCTGTGAAAATGACCCCTTAAAAACCACGATTTAGCTCCGAGCGTACTCGGAGCTTTTTTTCTATCGTGTGAGCCTTCATTAAGGAGGCTCTATGTTTGGCAGGAAAACCGACCCGCACGAACCAGTTGACATTGACCAGTTCGTCATCGAAGAGGAACCGCTTCTGGGCCATCCCACGGCCAACGATCCTGCGAGCTTCCAAATTGACCTAGACGAGGCCGACATCATCGCGGCCGAATACCAGGACGTGAGCGCCGCCAAAGCGCCGCGCGCAAAGAAGAACGTCATCCTTCTCGCGATCGTTGGCATGTTTGCCGTAGGCGGCGTGGTGAGTATCGTTGCTCCCGAATCAACCTCGGCAATTCAAACCAAGCTGGCCAATCTCACTGGACGTTCGCCGACAGAGGTAGAAATTCTCGCAGACTCGAACGCTCCACAGCCTGCTGTCTCTGACGACGCAAAAGAACGACCGAGCGCTGAGCCGGCAAGCGATCTGCCGCCCGCACTGGCAGCGCAAACGGCTGCTGACGCAAACCCGCCGCCGGTCGTCGCGTCATCTGAAACGTCACAGGTGCCCACCGGGCAACCGGGGCCCAATACGGCCGCGGCAACAACAAACCCGACAGAACCCCCAGAAAGCGCTCCTGCGCTACCCGCTACGCTGTCCCCGCCCATTGCCACGAAACCTGAAGTCGTCACTGCACCGGAAACTACTGTTCAGTCTGCAGCCCCTGCCGCTGTTGCAGCTCTCCACCCGGGCGCGCAAGGCGAGAAGGTAGACGTTGCAAAATCGCCTGCTGCCGCACCGACACCCTCGGCAACTCCCACAGCCCAAACCCCTGCCATTGAGGCGGTAACGTTACCGATCGCGCCTGAGAAAGCACCGTCGGCGCCGAGCGTGCCGGCAACACCTGATGCTGCTGACAATGCCGCCGTGAAGGCTGCTCCCAGCAAACCCACTGCAAAGGAGGCGACAAAACCTGCGCCAGCAAAAACCAATGTGGCGAAGGCGGAGTCTGTCAAACCTGCGACTCAACCCAAGAAGCCGTCCCCTAAGAAACCGGATCACGAAGAAGTCGCCGACGATGAGTCGCCATCGGACGACGGAATCAAACGCCTAGTTACGGTAAGTGCCGAATCGATGGGTTTGGTCGCAATGCAACCTGGTTCCATCACGATCGAGCGCAAGGGTGGCGGTACTAATCGCCTGACGGCCGGCGATCGCCTTGATTCCGGCGAACAGATCATTCGCATAGATGCTGCTTCCTCGACCCTCGTAACTGATCGCAGCGTAATCCGAGTCACCCTATAATCAAGGAGATTGCCATGTGGCCCTTTAGCCGGAAAAAATCCGTCGCCCAAAACACCACCGCGCTCGCGCCGTCGCCATCGGCGGCGGTAGCTCGACCCGTCGCTTCGCCGAATACGCTGCCTGCCGTCGTCTCAAGCGCCGGGACCACCAGCTTGGCAAAGCCGATCGACGTTCGTACAGAGAACATCAAGTCCATCATCTCCTCGGGTGAAGAAGTAGCCGGCAATCTTCGCCTTCAACACGGCATCAAGATCGCCGGTACCGTTTCCGGCGATATACACTTCGGGATCAATGATGGAATGCTCGTCCTCGTTCACAACGGCACGGTTCGCGGCAACATCCTCGGCCCCAAAGCCATCATTGCCGGAGAGGTGTGGGGCAACATCGTCATCAATGGCCGCCTCATTATTCTTCCGACGGCACGCATTCACGGCGACATCGCGGCAACGTCCCTGCAAACCCACGAAGGCGCGTCGATCGATGGTCGCATTTGCACGGTTCAGGACCTGATCGAACAGCACAAGCCGTCAAGCGGAGGAGGGAAGGGGACTGTCGATACTTCCATGCGCCATGATCGCGGCCCGCAGACGGAATCCGCATCGATGGCGCAGCATAGTCCTCAATATCCAGATAACGCGGAGCTGCAGGCGAGCGACACGCACGAGGAAGACGCCCCCATCCTTCAGTTCTGTGTTGGCGGAGTTCGCCGGTAAGGGCATCACCGCGTGACGAACCAATCCCGTACAAAGTCCGTCCGTAGTGGCCGCACTGCATGGGACGACACCGTGGAGCAAACCACCGACATCCCCGTCGCTGCGGTTTGTCCTAGTCCATTCCAGATCCGCCAGGGACACAACGCCGAGCATGTTGCATCGCTCGCGCAATCGGTCGTTGACATTGATCTCGCCAGTCCAATCCTGGTACGTCCTATCGGCAATGACCAGTACGAACTCGTTTGCGGCGAGCACCGATGGCGAGCGCATCAAGCCCTCGGTCGTCCGACGATCCGGGCGACAATTCGTCAGATGTCCGATGCCGACGCGGCAAAGACGCTCATCGCCGACAACCTGCAGCATCTTCAAATCAACGACTGGGAAGCGCATTTAGCGGTCAAACTCCTTCTCGAGAAAGACTTCGTCAAGTCGGATACCGACGTGGCGCGCTTGATCGGCCGCTCGAGGATCTTCGTTACGAAGGTTAAGGCGTTCAACGAACTCCCGGCCGATGCCAAGTCAATCGTTGCATCGAATCCTCGTCTGTTCGGCAGCAACCTGGTCGCCGATCTGCGCGCGCGTGGTCTTTGCAAGACGCATCCGGAACTTGTAACGCAGGCATTTAATCGCGTCGTCACCGGTGCGCTTACGCAAGCAGGGGTCATCAGCTGGCTTACCAACAAGGTCCAACCTCGCAACAACAAAGCCATCAAGGACACGACAAAGGTCATTAACAACAGGCGTGTTCGCGTGACGGTGTATCCGGACACCATTCGTATCCATTGCCCTGGCATGGACACCGACGCCTTAGAAACCGACCTTCAGAAACTCCTCAGCACGATTCTCTAACCAGTTCTAATAGAACATCCTTGTTTTTGTTGAACTTTCTGCCGTTTCACCCTGAAAGGTGAGGGTGGTTGTGCAACATTGCCTCCTCGCGCCGAGCTACTCAGCTCTGCAGCTGCAGATGTCGTTCGTCACAACGCAGCTCACCTTACGGCCATTCTCGAGCTGAAAGGTGAGGGTGGTTGTGACCGTTTTCCCTGCATCGCCGTCGTCTCTTCGACTTCTGGATGCTCCGGCATGCCATTTTTCATGGCTTTTCAGCGATAGCACGTACTCACCAACTGAAAATACGCACAATCGGCCTCACCTTTCGACCCCCCCGTTACCTAAACGCATTTAGGAGCCGGGTTTTGGCTGTCCTCACGGTGTTACTAGGGGAGACACGCACAAACGTTCTCACCTTTGCTCCGGGGACGGCGGCTACGGACAGGAAAGGTGAGACTGTTTGTGCTTTGGCCGCAATTCGCGGTTGCTCGCCGGCACAAGGAAGCTCACCTTGTTTGGAGGTCACACTGGCCAAAAGGTGAGGGTATTTGTGATCGGAACACCGCGCGCTATTAGCGCCTCAACAGACCTACAACCCTTTGTTTTTTATCACGTTTCGATGAAAGGTGAGAACGATTGTGCTGTTTCGCGGGAGTGGCGAAAGGTCCAAGAGGTTCTTCGGCTCTCTGTAGCAGGTCAGGCAATCGCCTAACGGGCTACGAATGGGCCCGCGCGGAGAGTGGCGGCACAAATTCTCTCACCTTGAACACAAGATAGCTCACCTATCGGGAGCGTCAGGATTCATGCGGGTTCGGCGCGACGTCGCCAGCGCACAAGGAAGCTCACCTAATTTCCCAAAACCTCTCACCTTCAACACAAGCGAGCACACCTTCGTCACAAGCGGCCTCACCCTTCGCTTGCACATTCTTTCTCACCTTCGACACAATGAGCCTCACCCTCATCACAAGCGGTCTCACCTAACCACAGTTAAGTCGTTGTTTTTGCTCGCCTGCAACACCCTCTCCTATGCTTTGCTTTTTTTAAAAGCGCTTTGCTAAGCTTCTTTTAGAGATGCTTGAAAACCTCAAAAGCGCCGAAACGATAGGTGAGCTTCCTTGTGTTGCAGACTCTCACCTATTGCGATATGTTCGCCGCATCCGAGTACATCGTGAAGCGCTATGACCGACTCTCTGCCCGCCGTACCTGCTCAGCAGCTTGCCTTGAACATCTTTGAGGAATATGGCATTGCTGAGGTTCGAGTAACAGACGTTCCGGTCGACTTTGGGTATTCGAAAAGCGAAGCCCTTATCAATCTGGCCGATCTCGGGCTGATGACTCGAAAGGCCATCAACGCCATCCATTTTATCGCTTCCGAAGACCCGTTCCGGAAGCACTGGGACTGCGATGTCGGGTACTTCAAATGGCTGGCGAACATCGGAGGCACCCGCAACGACAAGCATGTGCGCCAAGCGTTGCGGGAAGCACAAAAGGCGGCCATACAGGTCTCCGTCGTGGATGCACAGGATCCGGCCAAAGACATCTACGGGTCCGTCCCTCTTCTCGGCACATTTGTCTTGGCGCGGGGCCGGTTGAATTTCAAGTTGCCTGAAGAGATATCACGCCTCTTGAAAAAACCAACGGATGCCGTGTACCTGTCCCTGCGTATTGGCGGAGCTTTCTCGTCGGGTTACGCCTTGGGCCTGTACGAACGGTTATTGCAGGTACGCGACGCCGGCGGAACGGAATGGATGCCGATTGACGAGGTCCGAGAGTGGTTCAAGGCGACCGACAAGAAGTCGCTGCAGGAGTACAAGTTCTTCAAGCGTGACGTGCTGAAGCCGGCGGTTGAGCAAATCAACGACATCTCTGACATCTTCGTTACGATAGAAGAACAGCGCGAGAAACGCAGGGTCGTTGCGGCCAAGTTCGACGTGCGTTCCAACCCAAAGTTTGCGCGCAAATTCTCGCCGGCAGAACAGGAAATGCGGAATCTGTACGACGCCCTGACGAACGAATTCGGTCTGACTACCCGCGATATCGACGAAATCATGGATAACCGAGAGGTCTATTCAAATCGCCGCTTGGAGCAGGTCATCGAGTTGGTGCGCGTCAGGCATAAGAAGAAACCAATAGCCCGCCCAGCCAACTACTTCATGAAGATGCTGCGCGAAGGTGTCGTGCTGTCCGATCTCGAACGTGAAACTCTGGCGCAGACTGCAGAAGCCGGGAGGGGGGCTGCAAGTGCGGACGCGAAGCAGAAGGAACTCAAGAAGAAGGTTGACGACACCTCCAAGGCCAACGTAGCAGATCTAGTCATGAAGGCACAGACTGTATGGTGTGACCTCTCCGAGACAATGCAAACTGAGGTCTGGCAAGCCTTTGCCAAGTCCTTGCCTGGCAAGGTCGTCTTGAAGAAACTGACGTCATATTCTGCAGAAGAGGTTCCGGAAGCACTATTCGACGACGATCGTCTTAGCCCAGCTTTGGCCTCTTTCCTCTTGGCCCTAAAAGGCTAGCAAACCCCGAAAAAAAGCCCTCCAAGCGCAAGTGCGCGCGGAGGGCTTTGTTAATTTGGTCACGCAGCGGCCAAGAGATCTGGTACCACTGAGCGAGCAACTACGTCGATCGGTTTCTTCAAGGTCTTTGCCAGCAACTTGCCCAGCGCCCTGAATGGGGCGTAGCAGATCGCTTGGCCGAGTCCTTCGTGGGCGAGCGTTTTACCCATCCCGGCGACCAACTTCTCCGGTACGCCCTTCGCGCGACAGTGTTCTCCTACCGTTAGTTGCCGCAGCAGCTCGGGGTTGCTTGGATGGGTGATCTTCGGATCGGTCGACCTAATCTTCGCATACCCTTTGGTGATGGTGCCGACATGGTCGGAGTCACTATCAAATACCTGCATCTGAAACCCATTGCCCAGTGCTGCGTGCTTTGCCTGGTGTCGCTTGAGGTAGTCGAAACTACTCCACGCGGGGTCGTCCTCGGCAATCACGTCGAGAATTTCTCCAAGCTTGCGGTTGGCTAGGGCCGGTTTTTCGAGCTCGTCGAAGCTAAACTGCATGCCTCGAGTTACTGCCACCATGCACATCCGCTTCCGGTGCTCGAGCTCGTTGTACTCGGCGGCATCAAGCACCGTTTCGTGCACGTCATAGCCCATGTCGCGCAACGCATGCCGCAATACCCACATGCTCGCTGACGACTGATAGGGGACTACGTTTTCCAAAACGATAGCGGCCGGGTTTGCTGCCTGGATCAACTGCAGGGCAGGAACAACCAACGCCCCTACCTCCGGATGGGCCTCAGCGCATTCCGTGCCGCGTTTGGCTCGGCCGGCAACTGATGCACCAGAGCACGGGATGCCTTTTCCAACCGCAGCAGAGAAGTTGTCAGTTTTCGATCAAGCTATCGGCGATA
>JADHEF010000137.1_pt1 | contig 86585 bp, 100 predicted proteins | sample 8952391 | NCBI WGS metagenome assembly JADHEF01 (sample SAMN16124439, study PRJNA663245) | bioreactor sludge metagenome | isolation source: sludge (nitrite) | place: India:Bengaluru | collected 2019-02-28
CCTATCTCTTATCTGGAGATACAGCTACTGTCCGGTGTTTCAGGGGGCTACATCAACGAGTCTCGCGAATTTTTTCAGCTTGATTTGAAAGAAATTATTCATGCGTGCTCTTGCAGCTGTGAATGCCAGGTCGGTGAAAAAGCTGAATATATAGCTATTTACCACGACTTCATCATTTTTGAGAGCCTCAGCAAAATCAATATACCTGAACTTTTTAATGAGATTGGGATTAGCGTCTTCGGCGACAAGCTTGCAGCTGCTGAGCGATTAATTCGAATCGGTGCGGAAACTATTTTCAATATCCGCAGAAAAAGCGGCGTTGTTATCGCTGTGCACGATTCAAATGCGTATGCGATCGAACCGGCTGATGAACAGGCGCTAAAAGAAGCCATGAATGAATATCAGGCTTATAGAGAAGAGCTTGATAGACGTGGAATTTACGGCCCAGAACAACCAGTGGAGTATTAAATGGCCAGATCGCGAAATATCAAACCCGGCTTTTTCACGAACGACGAGCTTGCAGAATGTCAGCCGCTGGCGCGCATTCTCTTCGCTGGTCTGTGGACTATCGCCGATAAAGAGGGTCGCCTGGATGACCGCCCTAAGAAAATTAAAGCCATGGTGCTGCCTTTTGATGATGTCGATTGTGACGCTTTGTTGCAGCAGCTGCATCAGCACAAATTCATCAATCGTTACCAGGTAAAAGGCGATTCCTACATTCAGGTTTCTAACTGGAAAAAGCACCAGAACCCGCACTGCAAAGAAGCGGCAAGTGAGATACCAGAACCGTCTCAGAACCAAAATGGCACCGAACAAGAACAGTGCAATTCAAATGCAAAAGAGGAAAAGGAAGAAGAGGGAAAGCCTCAAGTAATTGAAAATAATGAAGCACAAGAAAAGCACGGTGTTAGTAAGGTGCAAGAACAGGTTAAGAACAGTTTAAATCCTGCTGATTCCCTTAACCTGATTCCTGACTCCCCTATCCCTGATCCGGATTCCTTGGTTAACACCCAAGCCGCTGACGCGTCTTGCGAAGAGGCCAATGCAGATATTCATGAAATATCGAGTCGGTACGCATTCGAGGGCCAGATCGTACGGCTGAACCACAAGGACTACCAGGCATGGTTAAGCCTGTACCCGCTGATAGACCTGAATTACGAACTTCAGAAGCTGGATATCGAGTTCACGCATGAGAAGCCAAAAAATTGGTTTATCACTGCTAGCCAGAAGCTGAGTTATCAGAACAAGCAGGCGGCAGTACGCGGCAAACCGGCCGCTAAGCCGGATCTGGACTTCAACAACACTGACTGGGCCTATGGGGTGATCCGATGAAATCTCTTGCAGAGCAGATGCGTAACCACGACCACGAGCAGATGAGCCGTATGGCCCATAACCTGCCAGAGCAGTACCAGGAGCGCGCGCCGGTCGAGCAGGTAGCGCAGGTATTCAACAAGCTGTTCAACGAGCTGCGCGCCGCGTTCCCGGCCAGCATGGCGAACTTCCGCACCCAGGACGACCTGAACGAATTCCGCCGACAGTGGCTGCTGGCGTTTCAGGAAAACGGGATCCACTCAATGGCCCAGGTTGATGCCGGTATGCGAGTGGCTCGCAGCCAGGTACGCCCATTCCTGCCGTCGCCGGGTCAGTTCGTCTCCTGGTGCAAACAGAGCGGCGGGGTGCTGGGTATCACCGTTGATCAGGTGATCGCCGAATACTGGGACTGGCGTAACCGTTCGTTCGAATTCACCTCCAGCGAGCAGTTCCCTTGGTCTCAGCCGGTCATGTACCACATCTGCGTCGAATTGCGCCACCGCAGCACGGAGCGCCAGTTAACGCATGGTGAGCTGGCACGCGAGGCGGGCGACCTGCTGGACATGTGGGAGAAGCGAGTTTCCGAGGGTAAGCCAGTGCCGCCAGTGCGCCGGGCTATTGCCGCACCAGCTGCCGAACACGGACCGACGCCGATTCAGCTGCTGCTGGCGAAGTACAACCGCAACAAGTCGAACGGGATGGTGTGAGATGAAAGGCAAACAGGCAATTCTGCGTTATCGCGAAACGCACCGGACCTTCACAGCGAAGGATGTGGCCACAGAGTGCGGCATGACCATCAACTGCATCACGAAGAACGCTATCGATCTGGAGCGGGCCCGCAAGATTGTGCGTGTGAGCAAGGTCTGGCGAACGGTGACTTATCGCCTGGCGACGTCGGAAGAGCAGGACGGAACCGCACGCAGCTGCACCAACGGAATATTTCAGGAGTGCCGCAACAGTCCGGCGATGAGAAGGGTATTGATGGTTTGGGGGAGGGTAGGGGTATGAGTATTAAAAATTTGGTCGTAATGATAAAGCACAACGGACTTCTGTCTTCAATGTCTCAGCTTGAAAAGCTGTATCAAGCGGCAATCGAGAACGAGCAGAAACTTGCCGAACTTGAGGCCCATCTCGCGGCGTTGGCTGCGGAGAATGCGGGGCTGAAGTCAGCGATTGAAAAGCATGCTGACAGTTACATCATGTGCGGATATTGCCGAACTGAGCGCGATGGCAAGAACGACGATGTTTGTGAAGTGCTTGATTCAATCCCAGCTACCGACGCTTTCCTGGCTGAAGTGCGGGCGCAGGGTGCCGACGAGTGCGTGCGCCAGCTGGTTATCTCGGATGACGATGATTTCTCAGATGCTCCGAATATCTGCGCGATGGTAGCGCATCAGCTTCGCAAAGGAGTGCAGTCATGACGCGCATGCGTAACTTCGGCTGGAATCGCCTCAAACTGGCAACCCTTTCTTACGAAGAGATAAGCGCTCTAGAAGAGCAGGTGAAGCAGGAGCACGCCTGTAGCGATGGCATCCACATGTACGACAAAGCAGGTCGCGACAAACTCGATGCCCTTAGCTGGGCTGTATACAACAAGCAGAAGCAGGAGGCCGCCCAATGAGCAAAATAGACAAACAGGCGTTAAATCAAGAAAAAATTGAATGGCTCAATAAATTAGCTGATATGGAGTATTGCAAAAGCAATCCTGGGCATTGGCTGATGAGCTTGAAGGACACAAACACGCTTGCGAAATTGGCTCTGCGCTCAGTGTCGCTGCTGGATGAGCTGGAGGCCAAAGACAAGAGCATCGACTTCCTGAAAGAACAGTTAGCTCAACTGGCAAACTTCAATCCTGACTGGGACAAGCTTGAGGCAGCAACTGACAGCCTTCGTGAGCACGTAGCTAAACTTTCCTCCGCAGAGAAGCGGATTGCTGAGCTGGAAGCGAAGCTCGATAGCGCAGATAAATTGCAAGATAGCGCATTTCGTCATGGTCTTCAGCATGGCTTCAGTTTTGGTCAAACGGATAATCAGGCTGGATTTGAAGAGTGCTTATCTGCCTATGGCACCGGTAAAGGAGAGTGAATGTGAAAAATTATCTCAGCAATTTAGCCAGCATGCTTCAGGGGATTGCAGGTGTCATTTCAGACGGCGAGCGGGTGCAGAAAGAGTGCCCCGCGCACTTAAAGTCAGCACTACTCGAGGCTTCTCACGCGCTAGATGGTCAATCGGTCAGGGTCAATTATCCGCCTAATGGAAAGCCTGAAATTGTTAATGCCCGCGGACACCATCGACCGCTTACCTTCCGGGAACGAGTGGCAATCCGCTTACTTGGTGGCAGGACGGAGATTCGCCCATGAGCACTATTACCAGAGAACTGGCAAAGCTGTTCAGAAAAATTACGAATTCTGAAATTGATGCGGAGGGTAACGCTCATGTTGTTTTATCTCCTGCTGATAGCCTCCTGATTAATAATGCGCGTATCGCGCTGGCATCGCTCGAAGCGGAGCCTGTGGCGTGGCTACTGTCAGGCGGCGGCGCTAAAAACCACGTCAGCTTCGATAGTGGCAATGCTTATGCTGACCCGCTGCGAGAAGTAACGCCGCTTTACACCGCCCCGCCAGCGCCGGTATCTGTGCCCGCTGCGATGGAAATGGATGATGACTTTGACAGCGCGTTTGAACACGGAAAAGCTGTCGGCTGGAATGCCTGCCGCGCCGCCATTCTTCAGCGTGCTGAGCCTGTACAGGGGTGGATTCCGTGCAGTGATCGGATGCCGACTAAGAATCATAGGGTGCTTATTTTCATAAATTTCAATTCTGATACTGTTCCACCAAGCATCCACGATGCCCAGTTTACCGGCTCAACATTCAGGCGAGGTAATGCGACCGTGAATGTGTTCCCGCTTGAGGATGGTTATGGAGTGACCCACTGGATGCCTCTGCCAGCAGCACCACAGCAGGAGGTGAAGTGATGGGCAAGTTAACTTTCGTCATTGAGTTCGAAGACGGCAAGGAGCCGCCAGTACATGCCCATATGGAAGCTTTGGGCGGGAAGGTTGTAGCGGTCGCGTTCCGGGATGCATTGAGCGAGGGTAATCCTACGCAGACGATCACTACCCATCCTCAGGTGCTTAGTGAGATGCGGTGCTTTATCTGCAATGGTAAGCATCCTATCGGTGTCGCCTGCCCACTAAGTTCGCCATCAGTGGTATCGCATAATGCCTGACCCATTCGACGCATAACAAACAGGCCTCTTCGGAGGCCTTTCTCTTGAGTTGATTTTGTTGAATCAACCGTCCATACTTTCTTTGCCGATGGCCTGAACACCCATTGGTGACTTCTGCGCATTTAAGGGGACTTAAATGCGACCACAATCTGAACTCCTCACCTTGTCACAGATGCAGAAATGCACCTGCGAATTTCTGCATTCTGCGGTTTCCGTTAAGGAGACCGTATGAGCATGAACAAAGACGGCATCCGTCTGCACAAATCCAATTTTTCCGCCATCGGGCAGCAGATACAGCCAATGCTGGAATCTGGCGACTGCTATCGCCTCATCATCAAGCCCTGGAAGGACAAGCGCAGCCTCTCCCAAAATGCCCTTCTCTGGATGTGGAATGGTGACGTTGCATCTTCCGTCAACCGGCACGCTGATAGCAAGCTAACAGAGGAAGACCTTCATGAATTTATGAAGGATATGTTCTGTCCCGCCAAGCCTGTAACCGTTCTTGGTGAAACCAAGATGGTGAAGTCCACCAAGCTACTCGACACCGAAGAGATGACCTTCTACCTGCGCCGCATTGAAGTCTGGTGCGCTGAGCGCGGTATCAAATTGCGGATCCCTGCCAACTCAGAATATCACTCAAAAGGACACGACCATGTTTGAAGAAGAGATTTGGAAAGAAACATCCATATCAAGCGATTATGAAGTCAGTAATCATGGTCGATTCCGATCCTTAACACGCACCGTTAGCGTGATGAGTGGCTACAAGAAGGTTTTAGAAGGTAAGGATTTGAAGCCGTTTGACGTGCATACCACTGGTTACCTTCAGATAAAGATTCGTGGCAAAAAGTATGCAGCACACAGGATTGTCGCCATGGCATTTTGCGACGGTTACGCCCACGGATTAGTTGTTAACCATAAAAACGGCAACAAAAAAGATAACCGAGCTGAAAACCTTGAATGGACAACTCCGTCAAACAATCTTCGCCATGCCTATAGCGATCTTGGTGTTATCCCAAATCAGCTCGGAAGGTTCGGTGAGGATCACAACTCAAGTAAAGCGGTAATCGCTACATGCCGTGTTACTGGAAAAGAGGTTCGCTACGCAGCCGCTATGGATGCGGTTCGTGATGGGTTCGACAGTGGCTGCATTAGCAGGTGCTGCACAGGTCAATCATCTTACCATAAGGGCTATAACTGGCGATTTGAGGGTGAAGCAAATGAGTAGCCCACTTTCCCGCGGCATCACAAACGAAATCTTCCGCGTTCCGGCGCGCCGCCAGCGTAAGCCAGCGGTTAAGCCGTCCGACATCCCGACACTGAAAGACTACACCGCCCGCCTGGTGGATCAGAAATGGCTGCGTCTCGCGGCACGGAGGAACCATGCGTAAACCATCCCGCCGTAAGTGCAAAGTATGCGGTGAATACTTCGTGCCGAAATTCCACGACATCCGGATCCGCTGGTGCTGTCCGGAGCACGGCGCAATCCTCGCGATGGAGGAGCGCGAAAAGGAGAAGGTTAAAGCCGCGGCTAAGCGCATCAAGGAGCAGAAAGAGGCTGAGAAGGCCGGGCGAAAACGCCGCAAGGCCAAGCGCGAGTCACTCAAGTCCAAATCCCAGTGGGATAAAGAGGCTCAATCAGCTTTCAACCGCTACATCCGGATCCGTGATGAAGGTAAGCCATGTGTCAGTTGCGGCAATCCACTCATCGGCAAAAGCAATTACCTGACTGGCAGCGCCATTGACGCCAGCCATTACCGTTCGCGCGGCGCTGCATCGCATCTCAAATTCAACGTGTTTAACGTCCACTCCGCTTGCACCCGCTGCAACCGGCAGTTGAGCGGCAATGCTGTCGAGTACCGGATCCGAATGATTGAGCGTATTGGCCTGGAGCGTGTCGAGCGCCTTGAGGCTGACAACGAGCCGCGCAGGTTCGATATCCCATACCTTCAGCGCATCAAATCCATTTTCACCCGTAAAGCCCGCGCGCTGGAAAAACGCCGGGCCCGCCGACAGGAGGCAGCATGATAAAGCCAGTTTTCGGCATAGGTGGCCCGCTGACGGACGCCGATTTTAACGCTATCAGGATGAGCAAGAGGCAGGCACAACACGCGGCTGACAGGCTAGCAAGGAAGACGGTATCTGATGGGCTATCCACTTACGCAAAAGGATTCGTATTTGATGCAGGTGAGCATTACCGAATTTCTGTGTGCGTAACTAGGCCGAGGGCGATTTGATGACCAGTGACCAGATAGCCAGATACCAGGCCGAAAGCGTTAAGCGCGCCAGCATGCCGCCAGTAGCAAAGCACAGCCAGACCAAAACCAACCAGCCACAGAAGGAAGCCGCATGAGAAACATTCAGCAAGTTTTAGAACGTTGGGGGGCGTGGGCTGCCGATAACAGCGAGGATGTTTACTGGCCGCCGATTGCAGCAGGTTTCTCTGGACTCATACCGTCGAAGGTGCGCACTCGCCTCCAGTGCTGTGATGAGGATGGTCTGATTATCTCAAACCTCATGGCAGGGCTAAGGTCAAAGCATCCTGTTGCTCACGACCTGCTTTTCGATTACTACGTATTCGGCAAAACATTCATGCAACTGGCGAATGCGCATCATTGCTCTGACGGGCATATAGGCAAAAAGCTATCAAATGCAGAAGGGATCGTTGATGGCCTTCTTATGGCGCTGGAAATCAGGCTAGAAATGGACAGAGATGTAAGGATTTTTCCGGCGGCATGAGTAGGTGGCCCACTCAGGTGGGCTTTTTAAGTCCAGAAAGCATGGCGATCACCTGCTTTAGGCTTGATGTATCTCTATCTATTTTCTCTGTAAGCTTCTCAGCCATTTGCAATAATGTTGACTCGGCAAGAGTCTTGTCTTTTTCCGACATATGCTCCTTGGTTGCTACCTCAAGCATGTAGACAAATTCCTCGTCATTTAGTGACGGGGAAACAAGTGCCTTTCCGATCATATCGATAATCTCGGAGTTCATTGACCTTCCGTTTTCTTTGGCCCGTTCTGACACAGCCTCCCTTAGATCTTCAGGCATCCGTAATCCAAACGGAGCAATGCTGCGCATACCTTTCATGCGATACCTCACTAGAAAATGATGTCACAGTGTAGTCACAATAATCTTGACAGCATAGCAACACGGTGTAATGATTACACCGTGATATTAAGAGTGGAGGGAATGAAAAATGGGTAATGTTTCGTATGTGAGGAACAAAAAAGAGAGCTTTCAGCTTCGACTTCCGGAAAGCATGAAGGAAGAGATTCGCCGAATGGCGGAAATGGATGGGATTTCGATTAACTCGGCTATTGTGCAGCGCTTGGCTAAGAGCCTGCGAGAGGATCGTGTAAATGGTTAGCAAAAACGACGAAGCCCCAATGGCTGCAACCATCGAGGCTTCAAATTTGTCAGCAACTACCAAGGAACTAACAATGAATAGTTTAGCAATTGCAGATCGTACAATCAACGTGCCTTTCTATGGAAATTCTCTTTTCGTGGTAGAGCACAACGGTGAGGCTTATACCCCGATGAAGCCAATTGTGGAGGGTATGGGGTTGGACTGGAAATCGCAACATAAGAAGATTTCTCAACGCTTTGCAAAAGGTATGGTCGAAATCACCATACCTTCGGCTGGCGGGATGCAATCTATGATTTGCCTGGCGTTACGCAAGCTAGCTGCTTGGCTGAACAGTATTAGTCCGAACAAGGTCCGCCCGGAAATCCGCGATAACGTCATTCGCTATCAGGAAGAGTGCGACGATGTGCTTTACGAGTACTGGACGAAAGGCGAGGTTAAGAACCCGCGCAAGGCTAAAAAATCACTACCCGGAAAAATCACCTCCGAGCAGCAGGAAGCCATTAAGCAACTGGTAATGACTCGCGGTAAAGCGTTGCCGAAAGAATGCCAGGCCAAAGCGATGATCACAATGTGGTCGTCACTTAAATCCCATTTTGGTTGCAGCTACAAGGAAATCAGCGAATACCAGTTTACTGAGGCGCTTTCTATTGCTGCTCGAGTGCCGTTGGAAGGGGAGTTCATCGGAAAGCAGGAGTCGCTTCCTGCACCGAATCTTGACGTTAACCTGCCCCTCCAGTGGTGGATCGACAATAATCCAGTGGTACGCAGCGGTAATCTGTCGTTCGGCAATTCAAAGTGCGCTCCTGCCCTTGATGTCACTATGCCGATGTTATGTGGTGATAATTCAACATCATCAGCTATTCGCTTGATTAATATTCTTGAGGCGGCGGGATTTGATGTATCTGCACCCAAGGCTGAAATCGTAGCGATGCGAAGCCATCTGGCTAATGTTGAGTATGGAATGAAGGCTATAGCTGACGCTTGCCGCCGGGCGGGGAGTAAAACCATCTCCTTTCGTGGTTATAAAGCAGAGTTAGTAATCAACTAAATACTTTACGTACGTAAAATCCTGAATATCATGGTAAGAGTGGTCACTTCGACACGAACTTAAGAATTCAAGCCCGAGGTTAACGCCTTGGGCTTTTTTATTTGCGGTACGCCGCACACAGAACCCACTGCCTGGGACCCTTCGGCCAGAGAGCCGACGTTAACTTGCCCTCACATTGCCAGCCTGTCGCTGGCTTTTTTATTTGCGATGTCCGGTCGTTGTTTCCTGGCATCCTTCCACTCTACACAAACAGCACCCCGTTCTTTCGGAGGTGATATGGCTAAACGTATGCAAGATAAAGAAAGCATTGCCGGAGTGTCATGGCTGATTGTCCTTGCTCTGTCATGCTGGGGCGGCCTGGTCCGATACCTTATTGACGTGAAGCAGAACAAAGCCGCCTGGAGCTGGGTCAATGCGCTGGCGCAAATTGCAGTGTCCGGCTTTACCGGTCTTATTGGTGGCCTAATCAGCGTTGAAAGCGGGCTTAGCCTTTACATGATCCTGGTTACTTCTGGTATCAGCGGGGCGATGGGGTCCGTGGCACTGACGTACTTCTGGGAACGACTGACGGGGATGAAGAATGCAAACCAGTGAGAAAGGCATTGCCCTGATCAAGCAGTTCGAAGGCTGCAAACTCACCGCCTACCAGGACAGCGTCGGAGTGTGGACGATTGGATACGGATGGACTCAGCCTGTCGACGGAAAACCAATCCGCGCCGGTATGACAATTAAGCAGGAAACGGCAGAGCGCCTGTTGAAGACCGGACTTGTCAGCTACGAAAGCGACGTGTCTCGCCTGGTTAAAGTTGGTCTGACTCAGGGGCAATTCGATGCTCTGGTGTCGTTCACATACAACCTCGGATCCCGGTCACTGTCGACATCGACTCTCCTGCGAAAACTCAACGCCGGTGATTACGCTGGGGCTGCCGATGAGTTCCTGCGCTGGAACAAAGCTGGTGGCAAAGTCCTGAACGGGCTGACCCGTCGCCGGGAGGCAGAGCGGGCTCTGTTCCTGTCATGATTGGCGCGCTGGTTAAGCGTTACTGGTTACAGCTGCTGGTGCTGGTGTTAATCGGCGTGCTGGCGTTCTTCGTGAACCACTACCGCGACAACGCCATAACCTACAAAGACCAGCGAGACAAAGCCGCCAAGAATCTCAGCACGGCTAACGCCACCATCAAAGATATGCAGGTGCGCCAGCGTGATGTCGCTGCGCTGGATGCCAAATATACGAAGGAATTGTCCGATGCGAAAAAAACCATTAACGATTTGCGTCGGGATGTCGATTCTGGCGCTAAACGGCTGCGCATCGCCGCAACCTGCCCTGGAGTGTCAAAAGCCACCTCCGCCACCGGCGTGGATGATGCAGGAACCCCCGAACTTACTCCAGACGCTCGACGGAATTATTTCGATCACCGGGACGGAATCGCAACCGCTGACAAAATGATTCGCGGCATGCAGGACTACATCAAAGAGCAGTGCCTCAAATAACAGCCTCGCAATAGCGGGGCTTTTTTATGCCTGAAGTAAACACGCGCATTCTCGTGCGCATATCAACCAAGAGCCTTTCGGGGTAGAGCTTGAGATAGGGCAGTGGTAACGCTGACCGCTCTTGGGCTGCCCGTATCTACGAGAACAGGCTCAACCACCAAAAGGTATCAGCGAAATGAAATCATTAACCCTCTTCAATCAACCAATCCGTGTCGGGGAAGACGGCATGATCTGCCTCACCGATATGTGGAAAGCCAGTGGCAAAAGTGATGCTGAATCTCCGTACCACTATCTGCGAAACAAGCAGACCAAAGAGTTCCTGGCCGAGCTGGAGAAAAACCACGAATCTGTGGTTTTTACTGCCCGCGGCGTACACGGCGGAACCTATGGCGGGAAGTTTGTTGCTTACGATTATGCTGCCTGGTTAAACCCCGGGTTCAAGTACGCGGCATATAAGGTCCTCGATGACTACTTCACCGGAGAGCTTCAGCATCGCAACAGCTTAAGTGCGCAGCTCAACATGAAGTGCCATGAGTTTGACCAGAAAAAGGACATGGCGAGCTTCTGCGGACAAGGACTCGCAGCATGGCGCTATACGAAGCCTGTATTGGTCGCTGAGATTAACACCCTGGCTAACCAGTTGCAGATTACGATCCCCGGGCTGCCGGGATGAATAATCGCGTCATCGAATGCGCCTCCAGAGCAGGGCGCGACTTCTCAGAGTTCATGAAAGGCGAGAAGGGCATGATGGAAGCGCTGGCCTCGGTGGATCAGTTTAGCGAGCAACTGCGCCTCAACGGTTGCGTCAATCATCACTTTGTCAGCTACATGATGCGGAACTCGATCATGCAGGCATTCATGGACATGGCAAACGCCGAGAAGAAAGAAGAACGGCGCCGTAAGCGAGCGGAAACAAAAGCAAAGGCGAAGTAGCCATTCCAAAGCTCATCCTCGGGTGGGCTTGATAATGGATATCCCCCACAAGCGGATAAAGAGGCTCTCAATGTCCGACATCTACAACATCAAACTGACGACGAACGACGGCGGCGAGTTCACAGGCCAGATGTCACGACGTCAGCCTGAGCTGGTTAATGGCTTTGTGCCGCTGGCGACCGAGACGGGCCAGTGGCTTTACTTCGCTCCTGCCGATGTAAAGCGCGTGGAGTTCACGCCAGTATCGGCAGAGCAGGCCGAACAGCCAGCAGAACAAACAACGGAGTAACGAAACTATGGCGACCAAACCAAAGACTGGCCGCCCTTCTGATTATCTACCAGAGGTGGCTGCTGACATCTGTTCACTGCTTGCCGATGGGGAAAGCCTGCGCAAAGTTTGTGACCGACCAGGGATGCCTAACAAGGCGACGGTATTCCGCTGGTTGGCACAACATGCAGAGTTTCGCGACCAATACGCGAAAGCCACTGAGACACGCGCTGATGCGATTTTCGAAGATATGTTCGATATCGCTGACGGTGTGAATGAAGAGGCTGCCGCAGTAGCCAAAGCACGTCTTCGCATCGACACGCGAAAATGGGCCTTGGCTCGCATGAACCCGAAAAAGTACGGCGACAAAGTCAGCCAGGAAATCGACCACAAATCTTCAGACGGAACTATGACTCCGCAGCCGACAATCATCCAGTTACTACCTGTTGAGCCGAAAGCATGAGTGAAGCCGTTCAACTGCCGATCCCCGCCAAGCTTGCGCCACTGTTCACCGCCGTGAATAAGCGTTATCGGTGCTCGCATGGTGGTCGTGGCAGCGCTAAGACGCGAACCTTCGCACTGATGACAGCCGTGAAGGCTTACCAGTCGATGATGAACGGTGAAAGCGGCGTGGTGCTCTGCGCGCGCGAGTTCATGAACTCTCTGGAAGAGTCGAGCATGCAGGAGGTGAAAAAGGCGATCCTGTCTGTACCGTGGCTGGCTTCCAACTTTGATATCGGCGAGAAGTACATCCGCACCATCGACAAGAGCGTTAACTACGTGTTCTGCGGTCTGCGGCATAACCTCGACAGCATCAAGTCGAAAGCGCGCATTCTGCTGTGCTGGGTTGACGAGGCTGAATCAGTCAGCGAAATAGCTTGGCAGAAGCTGAGCCCGACAGTTCGTGAAGAAGGCTCAGAGATTTGGGTGACGTGGAACCCGGAGCGCGACGGTAGCGCCACGGATAAGCGTTTCCGCAAAGAGGCAGGCGACGACTGCATCACCGTTGAAATGAACTATACGGATAACCCGTGGTTCCCTGACGTGCTGGAAGGAGAGCGACAGAACGATCAGCGCCGCCTCGACCCGGCAACATACGCGTGGGTTTGGGAAGGTGCTTACCTCGAAAACTCTGATAAGCAGGTGCTGGCAGGAAAATACCGGATCGCTGAGTTCTCGGAAAACCTATGGAAAGAGGCCGATCGCTTGTTCTTCGGTGCTGACTTCGGTTTCGCCAAAGACCCTAACACGCTGGTACGCTCGTTCATCCTGCACAACCGGCTGTACATAGAATACGAGGCATACGGTCAGCAGACAGAGCTCGACCACATGCCAGAGCTGTACGACAAGATTCCAGGCGCGCGGGACTGGCCCATCAAGGCCGACTCCGCCCGACCCGAGACGATCAGCTATCTCAAGCGCCAGGGATTCAACATCTCAGCCGCCGAGAAATGGCAGGGGAGCGTTGAGGACGGGATCGCACATCTTCGCGGATTCGACGAAATTATTATCCATCCGCGCTGCAAGAACGTGGCGCGAGAGGCCCGCATGTGGTCGTACAAAACTGACCGCATCACCGGTGAGGTGTTGCCGAAACTGGCTGATGGTGATGAGCATACGTGGGACGCCATCCGCTATTCCCTTGATGGACATATCAAACGTAAACAGCAGGGTGTCGGCATGATGATTCCGAAACGCCTTCGATAATCAACGGACACGACATGAACGATAAATTACAGTTGGCGGTTAATCACGCGATTAACGACGCCAGGCTTGCTCGCGCCCGCATGGGGATGCTTAACCCTTCGATGGGGCTGGACGCCAAGCGTAATTCTGCGTGGTGCGAATATGGATTCCCTGAGCAGGTCACATACGAAAACCTCTACGCCCTGTACCGGCGCGGTGGTATTGCTCACGGTGCCGTTGAGAAGCTGGTGGGCAAGTGCTGGCAGACTAACCCGGAAATCATTGAGGGTGACGATGCCGACGAGAGTGAAAACGAAACCGCCTGGGAGAAAAAGTCCAAACAGGTATTCACCAACCGGTTTTGGCGCTCATTCTCTGAGGCGGACCGTCGCCGTCTTGTCGGTCGTTATGCAGGCATCCTTCTGCACGTCAATGACTCCCTCGCCTGGGATCAGCCGGTAACGAAAGGCAAGATGCTCCAGAAGGTTACTGTCGCATGGGCAGGCTCTCTGACAGTTGGTGATTGGGACACTGGCCTGAACTCGAAAACCTACGGACAGCCGAAGATGTGGCAGTACGCTGAACGGTTGCCGAATGGTTCAAGTCGCCGCGTCAACATCCACCCCGATCGCGTTTTCATCCTTGGTGATTACTCAGACGATGCTATTGGCTTCCTTGAGCCAGCTTATAACGCCTTTGTGAGCCTGGAGAAGGTAGAGGGCGGGTCTGGTGAGTCATTCCTGAAGAACGCAGCGCGACAGTTAGCACTTAGTTTCGATAAAGAAATCGACTTTGCCAATCTGGCATCAATGTACAGCGTCAGTGTTGACGAGTTGCAGGACAGATTCAACGACGCTGCACGCGAGATGAATCGCGGCAATGATGTGTTGCTTTCTCTCCAGGGTGCCAGCGTAACCTCCTTGGTTTCTCCGGTTTCTGACCCGTCACCAACGTACGATGTAAACCTGCAGACCGCCGCCGCAGGGGTTGATATTCCGACGCGCATTCTGGTTGGTAATCAGCAGGCCGAGCGCAGCAGCACCGAAGACCAGAAATACTTCAATACTCGCTGCCAGTCTCGCCGTGGCGACCTGTCATTCGAGATTGAGGACTTCTGCGACAAGCTGATCGAATTAAGCATCCTCGATCCGGTCAGTCAGAAGACCGTTATCTGGGACGACCTCAATGCGCAAAGCGACAGTGAAAAACTGGATGCCGCTCAGAAGATGTCGCAAATCAACAGCGCTTCCATCGGCACGGGTGAGCAGGTGTTTACTGGTGAAGAAATTCGCGTGGCCGCCGGGTATGAGGGTTCGCCCGAACCACTTCCAGAGGTAGATGATGACGAAGAGGAAAGCGAAGTCACCGATACTTCCGGGAAACCTTAAAGACCCGACGGGTGCCGACCGACTTGAGCGCGGGGCAATGAGCGAGTTCGCCAGGCGAATGAAGCGAATTGGCAAGGCGTACAAGGGCATTCTCGACCGCATTCCTGCATCGCCATCAGTAAACCAGCGTTACACCTTCGACCTCGATTCCACCCAGCTATCAATGCTCCTCAGCAATGCCTCATTGCTGGTTGATGAGATTTTAGGTGCAGATAACGAGACAGGATTCTGGTTCTGGGCTGATTACGTCAACCCGGCGTATCAGCGCGGCACGGCGCAGGAGTTTGCCAATCTGGCGCAGCAATCAGCCGTGTACGCTGCCGGACAGGAAAGCGTATCGACAATCCTTCTCAGCGAACCGTACCGACGTAGGCTGATTCTTGTTCGCGCTCGTACCTTCGAGGAAATGAAGAACCTCAGCGCCAGTGTGAAAGCGGATATGGCGCGGATACTGACCGATGGACTTGGGCGCGGACAAAATCCACTGGAGATAGCTAAGCGCCTTACTGAGCAGACGGGGATTGAGTCTCGCCGGGCTAATCGTATTGCCAGGACGGAGATTACCACCGCGCTGCGCCGTGCGCGCCTGGACGAAGACGACGAAGCCAGAGAACGATATGGCATCCGTACAAAGCAGATGCACATATCAGCGCTCAGCCCGACGACCCGAAGCACCCATGCCGCGCGTCACGCCCATCTGTATACCGCAGAAGAGCAGCGGGAGTGGTGGGCTAAGGATGCAAACGGCGTGAACTGCAAATGCTCCACGATCGCGGTTATGGTCGATGAAAGCGGCAAGCCGTTAAGTGACACCATCATCGATAAAGCTCAGAAAACATTTAACACAATGAAAGCCCGTGGCTACCAATGGGCTAAGGGTTAACTCATGCCAATGCAAGTTAATGTCACCTCGAAGGTGAACAGTAAGGCCATCCGGCGCGAACAGCACAACGGACGCGAGCACTGGGTTGTTCCTTCTTACACCCTTCCGGCGAACGTGGTCATGAACGGCGGTCTGTATCCGGCCAGTGAGATTGACCAGCACTACAGTGGCCTGGAGGGGACACTGGCACCGCTTGGACATCCACAGGTCAACGGTCAGTTTGTTTCTGCTTTTAGTCCTGAGGGGCTGAATGTGGGTTATGTAGGGGCATGGAACAAAAACGTCAAGAAGTCCGGCAACCGCGTCTACGTCGAGAAGTGGATCGATACAGAAGTGGCAAAGCGCACGGATGACGGAAAGCGCCTCCTTGAGCGTCTTGAAGCGCTGGAGAAAGGCGAGGATGTTCCGCCAATCCATACCAGCGTTGCCGTATTCCTGGAGGAGCTTGAAGCGAACGATGAGCAGAAAGCTCAGGGGGCTTCATGGGTTGCGAAAATTCACGCGATGGACCATGACGCCATCCTTCTGGATGAGGTTGGCGCAGCTACGCCAGAACAGGGGGTAGGGATGATGGTAAATGCTGATCTTGCCACTCCACTGAAAGCTAATTCCGGCGCTCTGGTGGGGGAAACCTATCGCGAGCGTGAGCGGAGGCTGGAGAAGGCAGCGAAAGATAAATTCGCTCCCGGCGAGAAAGAATACGCCTGGGTGGCTGACTTCACTGACTCGCAAGCGGTAATCATCCTCAACAATGGCGAGCCGAAGGTTTACGGATACAAGTCTGAAGGCGGAAAGATTGTCTTTGACGATACCGGTACAGAGGTTCAGCGCCAGAGTTCATGGGTTGCTGTCGTCAACAAGCTCAAATCATTTTTCACACCGCAGGAACAGCCTGCACCAAACCACAAAACGGAGGGCGACATGCCTTTAACCAAAGAAGAACTGGAACAAATCGGCAGCATGGTTAGCGAGGCCGTTGCCACCAATACCGAAAAGGCGATCAAGCCTCTTGCGGAAAAAGTTGATGCGCTGCAGGTCAATCAGAATCAGCTCGCGGAAACCCTGACCGCCAACTCACGCGCTGAAGAGAAAGCCAAGCGTGATGCGGTTGCTAAGGTCCATGGTGACATCGTGGCCAACGCGCTTTCTGGCGATGCCCTGGACGCAATGTTCAAGTCGCTGGGCGAAGCTGCTCCGCTGGGCACCAACAATGCGCAGCAGCAGAAAGAAACCGGTGCACCTAACCCTGCCGAATACTTCAAATAAGGAGCCAGAATAATGGCACGTTATCGTCGCGTTAATATCGACGGTCAGTCTCTGTGCAAGACCGAAACCCGCGTTACTGCCGCATCCTTGCTGCCCGGTACCGCTGCAGTCATCAATGACGACAATGAGTTTGCGCAGGCAACTGCGCTGGCTGGTCGTATCTACATCATCGATGTTGCCTATCATCAGGGCCTCAAAATCACTGAAGCAGTGCCAGCCGGCGACTCCGCAGTGGGTAACTACGTAGAAGAGGGCCGCGAGCTGGCGCTGCTGTGCGTGGCGGGGACTTATGCCAAAGACGATCCAATCAAGCTGGGTAGTAATGGGCAATTTACCAAAGCTACTGCAGACACCGATTCGGTGATTGGCTATAGCCAGGACGATGCGACCATCGCAGCCAGCACTACCGATTTCATCCGCGTGCGTATGCGCGTCGGTACCGTAGCCGCTGCAGGTGCTGGCGCTTAATCAGGAGAATAATAATGTATTTTACCGCTGAAACACTGGCTACTAACCGCCGACTGCAAGGGCACTGGAGTGAGCTGTGGGCCAATCGTGATATCTATAACGCCCAGCATGACATGATGGTCAACGCGTACCGCACGCGCATGACGCATGAAATGCTGGCGGCGAATGCCATCGGAGGCTTTACGCGTGAATTCTGGGCCGAAATTGACCGCCAGATTATCCAGATGCGCGATCAGGAAATTGGCATGGAAATCGTCAATGACCTGATGGGTGTGCAGACCGTGCTGCCGATTGGGAAAACTGCAAAGCTGTATAACGTCTCTGGCGATATCGCGGATGATGTGTCTATCAGCATCGATGGTCAGGCGTCTTACTCTTTCGATAATACTGAGTTTGGTTCTGATGGCGACACGATCCCGGTATTCACTGCTGGTTACGGCGTTAACTGGCGCCATGCTGCCGGACTGAGCACTGTCGGCATCGATCTGGCTCTGGAGTCTCAGTCGGCCAAGATGCGTAAATTCCACAAGAAGCGTGTAGACTTTTACCTGAATGGCGCTCCAAGCATTGTTGTGGAAGGTATGCCGGCTCAGGGCATGAAGAACCATCGCAACACTCAGAAAATTAACCTGGGTAGTGGCGCTGGCGGCGCCAATATCAATCTCACCACCGCTACACCGGCTGAGCTACTGGCATTCTTTGGCCCTACAGGTCCATTTGGCCTCACTGCCCGCCGTAACAAGGTTACAGCTTACGACAAGCTGTGGGTGAGCCCTGAAGTCTGGGCCAACATGGCTAAGCCGTATCTGGTGGATATCAACACCGGCACAAATGCGCTGCTTAGCGGAACCGTTCTGGATGCGATCAGCAAGTTTATTCCTGCTAAGTCTATCCAGATGACCTATGCACTGGAAGGTAACGAGTTCCTGGCGTACGAGCGCCGACAGGATGTGATTTCTCCTCTGGTAGGTATGGCTGTGGGCGTTGTACCGCTCCCGCGCCTGATGCCGCAGAGCAACTACAACTTTCAGATCATGTCCGCAGAAGGTTTGCAGATCAAGAAGGACGGCGAAGGCCTGTCCGGTGTGGTCTACGGCGCTAACCTGGCTTAAGGAGCAATCATGGCTGAAAAATACGAAGTGGTTAAGCCGTGGCACGGCGTTGCGCTTGGTGACGTTGTTGAGCTGGGCAAAGTACACCCGTCACTTAAATCGCATGTGCGCAAGCTGTCCGATAAAGCTGCTGCGGAACTGCTACCTGCAACTCCGGGTGCTGGCACTGACAACAAAGCGCGCAAAGAGGCAGTCATTGCCCGACTCGATGCGCTGGGCATTGAGCATAAAGGCAACCTGGGCCTGGAGAAGCTCACCGAGTTGTTGCCGGAAGGTGAGTTCGAACAGCTTTTCCCTGCTGAATAACGGCCGCCGCTAAGGCGGTTTTTTTATGCCCCGCTCCGGCGGGGTTATTTCAGGAGACTATATGAACCAGGAAGATATTAATCAACCACTGCCATATTCGCAGTTTTCTGAGATTTCATCGTTGAGCGTCACCAATGAGATCAGTCTGGCGATATCCAGCACCGCCGAACTGGTTAAAGACTCGTCGAGCGTGGAACGGCTGATTCTCCTGAAGCATCTTCGCGCGCTTTGCGAACTGCAACTCAATAAATTATCAGGGCTGGAATAGCTATGGTAACGCTGGAGAAGGCCAAAGAGTATTTGCAGAGCCAGGGAATAAATCTTCCTGACTTCATGCTTCAGGCGTTAGTGGACGATGTTAACAGCATTCAGGAATGCCTCGATGCGCATTACCCGGCATCAAAGGCGCTGGCAATCCAGATGTATTTGCTCGCATTGATGGGCCTGGCGCAAGGCGACAAGTATATCAGCTCACAGACTGGCCCTAATGGTGCATCTCGTTCATTCCGTTTTCAGTCGTTTCCGGATCGCTGGAAAGGGGCGCTGGCACTGTTGCGCGTCACCGATAAACACGGCTGCGCTAATGACCTCATCCCTCCAGACCCGACCAATACAGCTTTTGCTGGCATATGGATTGGCCGGGGTGGCTGCATGTGCAACGGGAGCCGATGATGGCGTTGATATCGGTCAAGCAGAGGCTTCCTGAGCCCTTCGTAAAGGTCTGGGCTATCACTGACAGTGGGCGGCGGGTTACAGGCTACATTAAAAGCAACGGTGAATGGTATTTGCTGTGCCGGAAGGTAGCCTCTGAGAATCCGGAGGTTATCCGGTGGGAGGATGAAAGTGTCAGCCACGGCTAACTGGTCTTACACCAATGTCGCCACTGTCTACCCTCGCGTCTATGACGACTGGAACAACACCTGGACAAACGGCACACCATACCTGATTGACTGCACCTGGACGGCTAACAATGAGGTTGCGGTAGATGCCAATGGTAAAGAGTTCACCACGAACCTGATTTTCTTTACTGAATTGAAGCGTAATGGCATTACCGCAACCATGCCACAGCGAGACTGGTACATCGCCAGAGGTGACACTACGGCGCTATCAGATCCGCTAAAAGCAGGTGCCAACGTCATTCGGGCCGTAACCGACTGGGATATGTCACCATTTGGCGAGGATCCAGATTATAAAGTTATGACATGATTCTTAATTTGTATCCAAGTTCCATTTCGGCCTGCTTTCTTACTTGGATCGCCTGTTCTTTGCTTTCATAAGAGCCGAGACACTTACGCTTCATGCCATTCCATATCTGCACGCCCCATTTACCGCTCCTTTTGTTGAGGTAAACACCGGGATATCCGCTGCTATTGTTTTTTGATAAGCGGTTATTCCTAGTATTTAGAACTTGTTCAACATCTCTTAAGTTGGAAATTCTGTTATTGGCGTGAACTCCGTCTAGGTGGTCAATCACACCATTTGGCTCTGAACCAAAGTAGTGCATCCATGCTAGTCGGTGCGCCATAAGGCGCTTTTTGTTTATGGTGATAACAATATATCCGCGGTCGCTAATCGTTCCGGCCACGTTGCCGACTTTATTGCGGTTGGACAATGTCTTCTTCCAAATGAAAATTCCAGTATTTGGGTCGTAAGACAATATTTCTCTCAGAAATTCGACTGTAAGCATATCTCTACCCTTTGAGATTCCCGATATGTTTGGTGTCTGGCAGGGCGCATCGGGTGAGCGCCTTTTCGGTGATCAGCCTATCCAGACGGTTAAATTATAACCCTTTTATGGCGGTGATAACATGCCCGTTAAAGGTATCAAGCGCGTCCAGATGAATACCAGCAGGGTGCTGAGTGACATAGCCGGAATACGCACGGAGAAGGTTCTGTATCAGGTCATGAATGCCGGTGCCAATCATGCTGCTCTAATCACTCCTGTTAAATCGTCAACCCTCATCAACAGCCAGTACAAGCGGCTCGAACCCTTGCCCTCAGGAATGATAGGCAGAGTGGGTTACACGGCAAATTATGCAGCTGCTGTTAATGCTGCAAAGGGCAAGCTCAAGGGCAAGCCAAGGCCTGACGGTAGCGGTAATTACTGGGACCATAACGGCGAGCCGGACTTTCTCCGCAAAGGCTTTGAGCGCGACGGCCTCAACGAGATTAAGGCCATCATCAGGCAAGGGTACAAAGTATGACGCGTAGCGAAGTGTATGACGCGCTGAGAGCGTGGTTGCAGTCGCATGGCTTTGATGTTGGTTATCGCGTCCAGAAGCGATTCTGGAATGAATTGGAGAATACCGAGGGGGAAAGATACCTTGTCATCCAGCAGAGCGGTGGCGGAAAGCCAGAAGAAGCGATAACCCGCGATTATTTCCGCATCCTCCTCCTGTCAGGCCAGAACGACAGCAACATTAACGAGATTGAAGATCGCGCCGACGCCATCCGCCAGGCGATGATCGACGACTACAAAAGCGAATGCATCATTTCGATGCAGCCAATAGGCGGCATCACCGCCATCCAGACCGAAGAAGGTCGTTACCTCTTCGACATTTCCTTTCAAACCATCATTTCCAGATAACACGGAGATAAATCACTATGGCGTGTGAATCGGGCGCTTTTACCGGGCGCGACGTCGTCGTTTATTACGCGATTGGATGCCCTGAAGTACAACCCACCGCCAGCGCTTACCGCCGACTCGGCATGATGCGCGGCAAAACAGTAAATGCAGAGTGGGAAACCGCAGATGCGACCGGCGACATGAGCGCTGCATTTACTCAGGAAAGCCTCGTCACCTATAAGAATATTTCGTTCTCAGGTGACGGCGTGACCCGCAAAGAGGATGTTTATGCGCAGAACGCGCTTAAGCGTCACGTCTACAACCCGCCAGCAGAGACCAGCAACCAGCCGTATGTATGGTTCAAGATCATCTCTCCGAACGATATCACCGAAGGGCCGTTCATGGTGACATCATGGGGCGATGAGGCTCCGCACGACGACGTTGCCACCTGGTCTGTCGAAGCGTCCAGTGCCGGTCAGGTTGACGTGCGTGATGTTGGCGCGGTAATCACCATTACCACTCAGCCGCAAAACCGCACACTGACCGTAGGTGACGCGCTGAACCTGTCAGTTGCCGCGACGGTTTCTGATGGTTCTACGCTGGCTTACCAGTGGCAGAAAAACGGCAGTGATATCTCAGGTGCAACATCCGCAACGTACACCAAAGCGAGTGTGATTGCTGGTGATGCTGGCTCATACACCTGCCAGGTGTCATCCACCACGGCGGGTACCGTCACATCCGGTACTGCGACGGTTGTTGTCAACGCAGCCTGACACCAGGGGCTTCGGCCCCATTTTTTTTGAGAGGCTTCATGAAAGCAATAACCGATATCGGCCAGGCCGTTGTCCGCGCTGGGGGCAAAGAGATATTCCTCAACCCGTCATTCCTCGCCATGTCTCGTATTGGCTCGCCGGAACAGATTGTTGATGCTTTCGTGAAGGTTCATGCCGGGCACTATCCGAAACACCATATCGCCGATATCCAGACTCTGAAGGCTGTTAACGCTCGTTGCTTTGCTGAAATGGCTGCGTCGGCTGCCAGCGTAGTCCGGCATTGCTCAGAAGGTAACATTGCAGAGGTGATTGGTTCGTACTCAGTGAATGCGGCAGGACGGCTGCTGTTCAAGCCGGGAGCCATTCCGATCGAAGATGTTATTCAACTCGCCCGCCACCTGATGCTTCATGGCGTAATGGGCGATCAGCCCCCGGGAGAGTTCGAGAGCAAGAAGGGCGAGTACAGCGATAAATTCGATGTCAGGTCATTCGTCTATACCGCTGTTGCCCACCTCGGAATGAGCGAGGCGGACGCCTGGAACATGACGATGACCAGCTTCCGGGCTGCCATGAACGCCAAGTTCCCGCAGAAGGAGAAAGGCAAGGTGCCAACCCAGGAAAAATACGATGAGGTAATGGACTGGGCGGAGCAGATGTTGGCAATGGATGCGCAGAGGCATGGGCCGCACTAAATGGCCCACTCAGATTGTGGAGGGCTAAAAATGTTATCAAAAATGGTTTCAGACCGAGTCGGTAAGCGATTCCTGAACAGGGAAATACCACAATTACCAACAAGCATCGAAGGACAATTAATGAAGCGCGTCAAAATTGAATTTTCATCAGGCGGTATTGTAATCAATCATGCTGAATTCAAGGTCTTGCAGGGTGATCGCGTGTTGGTTGAGGATTCCTTGTCTGGCAAGTTTTCAGATGTATTTGTCCGTCACTATGAAGTATGTGCTGATGACAGCCCTGTATCTATTCAGTTTACGAAAGGGGATATACCCGGCTTAAATGTGAAGGCCACTCTATCCTGAGCTATCCAAACTTGCCTTACTTATCCGCTGAGAAATAACATGCAATCTGGTTAACCAAGGAGATATGCATGTTTGTAGCAGATGGATTGAAAGCCGACCCTGACAATAATGGATGGGTCTTAGGTTGGGGCGTTGTGCGCACTTCGCCCTGGCACCTTGTCGGGGTATATGCCACCAGGGATGTAGCCGAAACGAAAGCTGTTGAGCTGGGTGTTGGTTACGATGCCGCTTACGGTAGCCATCGTGTTGGAAGCGATGATTTCGTGACAGGGACTAGATTTCTGGATTGACAACTTAAGCCCACTCAGGTGGGCTTTTTGTTGTTTTTAAGCTGGAAGTGATTTCATCACGCTATCGAGATCTCTTCCCAAAAAACTAGATGACCAACCACAGGATTCACAATGGTAAGTAAAATCGTCGAAGAAAGAGCCGACCGCTTTAAAACAGTTGGGACAATAAACCGCCCTTGCATAGGCACCAGAGGTATCTTTTCTAAAGGCCGCTCCCATATGCTGGACAAATTGCTCCTGTGCCCGATAACGCTCTACCTCATTCGTAAGTTCTACGCATTTGGCCTTCGCTTGGGCAAGTTCTTCTACGGTGGCAGCATGGGTTTTCTGAAGTACGTCAATCTGCTCGCCAATGAAAGCGATGCGTTCGCGGAGTACCTCGTTGCTCTGAACCGCAGAGAGGGCTCCGAGCCCACTTTTAAGGGATGTAATAAGTAAGCCAATATCCATGATCATTTGTCCTTGCCGTGCATTTTATTTAATGTTTCAAGAAGCGCCTCTTTGAATTTTTCAGCTTCCCGCGTGGCGAATTCCTCTTTACTGCTTACATTTTCGGAAACGGCATCAAGCAGAATTTGAACAATTTCAGCATTCATAGACCTTCTGTTGTTCTTTGCACGTAACCTTATTTTTTCTTTTAACTCATTGGAAACGCGGATGTTTATCTGCGGCTCTTCTCTGGACATGACACCTCCGTAGTGTAACCGTAATACTACCCTTGCATTACTTTGGCTACAATGGTATAACGGTTGTACTAAAATGATATGGAGGTAGTATGATTGTCCCGTCAGATGCACCTAAGTACAACCTGAGAATTCCAGCAGAGATTAAAGAGCTTATTGAGAAGTCGGCAAAAGATGAAGGGAGATCGGTAAATAGCGAAATTGCAAAGAGATTAATGGATAGTTTGAAACGTGATGGATTACTGTAACCTGAAATGTTGAAGCCCCAACTACTTGCGATAGTCAGGGCTTCGGATGTTAGTCAATCTTGAGGAAAAACCAACATGACAAGTATAGCAATTCTTGAAGCAGTTAACATCTCTTACGTTCCGTTCAACGGACAACAGATTATTACCGCTATGGCTGCAGGGGTGGCCTATGTTGCGATGAAGCCAATCGTTGAAAACCTTGGTATGAGTTGGTCAACACAGGTTCGCAAATTGATGGCTGACAAGGGTAAATTCAACTGTGTTCATATGAACATGGTTGCTACTGACAACAAACTGCGTGATGTTTTGTGCCTTCCACTTAAAAAGCTCAATGGCTGGCTGTTCAGCATCAACCCTGAAAAGGTTCGCGCCGATATCCGCGATAAGCTGATCCAGTATCAGGAAGAGTGCTTCACCGTGCTTCATGACTACTGGACTAAGGGAAAGGCTGAGAACCCGCGTAAAAAGACAACGGTCGATGAGAGAACGCCACTGCGTGATGCCGTTAACATGCTGGTAAGTAAAAAGCATCTGATGTACCCAGAAGCATATGCAATGATTCATCAGCGTTTCAATGTGGAAAGTATTGAGGATTTGGGGGTAGAGCAGATACATGAAGCCATCGAATATGTTCACCGCGTAGTGTTAGATGGTGAATTTCTCGGCAAGCAAGAAGCGCTGCCAGCGCCAAAACTGGATATCAACTTCCCTATTTCGTGGTTCGCGGAAAATGCGCCATATACGGTAATCCGTCAGCGGTGTGGTGACACAGTGGCGCTTGATCGTGCTGCACTTGTCGATTGTAGCCCAGCATATAAGCTGATTGCCGCGCTTACTAAAGCTGGATATGACGTTAGTGCGGTAAGCGCAGAGCTAAAGGCGCTGCGCACCATCATAACTGAACAGAGCTGGGCGATGAAAGAAATAGCTTCATACGTCGCTGTTCGAGATAAAGCGTGTCATCGCATTAACCTGTAACCGATTTCACGATTACCCTAAACCCGCTTAACTGCGGGTTTTGTCGTTGCGCCGATCCCTGCTACTCTTTTGGCACATTTACCAAAGGGGATAGGCGCGTCCCTGCGCCCGCTGTCAGTAGTACGCGCTAACCGGCATGTTCAGCATTTCCGGGATGAAGATACCGAACTTCTTCGCCGTGCCGCGCACAATCTCTTCCGGGGTGTTCGCGCCGCCGCTGAGTGTTTCCTCCTGCCCGGTGACAACATCACGGTAGTGCAGGGTGATAACGTATCGGAACACTGGAACCTGCTGACGTTTTTCTTCCACCTGATAACGCCCGGTTTTGCGGATAGACGGCAGGACTTCGTTAGTTACCCATTTGCGGAAGCGCCATGGTAACGTGCCTTGCTTCACTGCATCGCGGCAGCGGAGGATGAGAGTGTACAGGCCGGACTCGTTGATGATGATCATGCTCTGAGCGCCGTTTCCTGCTGACCCTAACTTCAAGTTAGAGTCGCCGTTAAAGAGTTGTTTTTCATCATCATCCAGCGATGCTACCGATTTTGAAGGGTTAGAGAGATCTAACGCCTTACACACATCGGAGGCGATAAACCACGGCTCACCATTACGCATTACTGTGCGGATTTCGTGGTCTTCAAACGAGAAAGCGGAATTTGTGCTCGATTGCGTGTCAGTAGTGATGCTTTTTGCTAAAGTAGTCATGTCTTGATTCCTTCGCGTGGATAGAGACAAATCAGAAGCCCTGACTGTTACCGCAGTTGGGGCTTCGCTATTTCGGTTGCAAAGACAAGGCAATTACGTTGTAATTACAACAATAGCGATGATAGGAGTTTGTAATTACAATGTCAACAATCAAGCCAAAAACTGACCAATACCAGCTACGATTGCCTCATGAGTTCCGTGATCAGTTGGAAGAAGAGATGAAGAAAGATGGTGATTCATCATTGGCAGCGTGGATAAAGCGCGTTTTAAGGAAGGAGTTGCAGTCTCGCGGCATTGATCCAAAGGCATGATATCCAAGTCAACTGATGGTAGGATTTGACCATCTTTTACTGATGGGGATAGGGATATGGCAAAGGTTAAAATCCATGCAGCAAATTTTCCATATTTAGAAGTGAATGCTACTGGTAGCTGTCTATTTATTAAAACGGGTGCGTTTCAGCTGACAGGTGAAACGATCCATGCAAGTAAACTAGTTACCATTGATGTTGCGAGTGAAGATAGCGTGAAGAAAGTTGGTGGCGCTATTGGATGGGGCGTTGTTGGCGGAGTACTGGCTGGTCCCGTCGGGATATTGGCTGGCGCGCTGCTTGGTGGAAATAAAAAAGAAGTAACATTTGTTGCTGAGATAGAAGATGGACGCAAGTTCATGGGAACCACAGACCACAAAACATTTATAGGGCTTCAAGGGGCAGCTATGAAGTTTTGAAGAATAATATTATCGAAAATAACCTCGCTCAGGCGGGGTTTTTTTATGCCAGGAGAAAAGATAATGACCCAGAATGTCGGTGATATTGAATACGTTATCAAAGCTGATACAGCTCAGTTGCTGCGTGCTGACAAACAGGTTCGAGACGTAACCGACGGCATGGAGAGTGGCTTCAACCGTGCAGATAAGGCCGCTTCATCACTAACATCGTCCTTTGGTAGCCTGAGTCGTGTTGCTACCTCTCTGATGGCTGTCCTATCTGTGCAGCAGGTGTCTCAGTACGCTGACGCATGGACTACGCTCAATAACAAACTGGCTAACGCCCTCCGCCCAAGTGAGCAGCTGGTGGATGTGACGGAGCGGGTATTCAATATTACGCAGCAAACTCGCGGCAGCTTGGACGCTACCGCATCTCTATATGCGAGGCTGGAGCGTGCCACCAGGGAGTATGGAACCAGCGCCGACGATCTGGCTAAGCTGACGACCATCATTAACCAGGGCTTTGTTGTCTCCGGCGCTACTGCGCAAGAGGCAGAAAACGCTATTATCCAGTTGTCTCAGGGGCTGGCATCTGGCGCGCTGCGCGGTGAAGAATTTAACTCAGTGAATGAGCAGGGCAACCGCCTGATCGTTGCACTTGCCGACTCAATGGGTGTTGGTATTGGGCAGATGCGTCAGATGGCCGCCGACGGGAAGTTGACTACTGATGTTGTGGTTAACGGATTACTTTCACAAGGGGTAATGATCGGCAATGAGTTCGCCAACACCACGACAACTATCAGTCAGGCATTGCAGGTTGCCGGGAACAACATCACCAAGTTCTTTGGTGAAAACTCCACGGTAAAAACCGGTACAGCAATTTTCAACGATGCCGTGATCAGCGTCAGTGAGAACATCGGCGCTCTTAGTGCCATCCTGACCGCCGCTGCCGCTGTTATGGGTAGCCGTTATGTTGGCGCACTGACAATGGCTACTGCTGCGAAGGTAAAGGCCGCAGTTGCTGCAAGAAATCAGTCAGCAGCAGAGATGCAGGCGGCGCAAGCCGCTTTGTTTGCCGCCAATTCTGTTCAAAGGAAAGCTCTGGCTGATAAAGAGGCCGCACTCTCATCACTCGCACTTGCCCAGGCAGAATATAACGTTGCAAAAGGCAGTGCAGCTGAAATGTTAGCAATGGATGCTCTTGTTGCAGCCAAATCAAGGGCTAGTGCTGCATCTCTTGCGTTGGCGCAAGCTGAAAATGCACAGGCCGCCGCATCAACCAGGGCGGCTGCTGCGGCAAGGGCTGCTTCTGTCGGGTTTAGTGCTGCTGGTAAGGCCCTGTCTCTTGTTGGCGGGCCTGCCGGGGCAGCAATGCTTGCAGCTACCGCGGTGTATTACTTCTATCAAAAAGTACAGCAGGCGAAGCAGGAGAGCATCAATTTTGCCGACTCTCTTGATGGACTGACTTCTAAAATGAAGGAGATGTCTGCGGTTCAGGTTGCTGCCGCCATCGCTAAGACAGAGCAGTCGATAATCGATCAGCAGGATGCGATCGCTGAGTTGAGAGAGGAGTACGAAAGGCTAGAAAAGAAAAAAACCTTCATCGAACAAGCTGCGCAAATTAGAGGCGCTTCGGCTGTTGCAGAAGACCTGGCTGAAGCAAATCGCAATCTCGCAATTCAGGCCGATAAAGTTGAACAGGCTGAAAATAAATTAAGTAGAACCACAAGCTCTCTTGGTCTGCTTCGCGCTCAAGCTAATGGGCAGTTCCGTGAGGGGATTGACCTGCTTCGCCGGGATGGTGAGGAAGCGGGTATCACCGCTGGCATGATGGGCAAGCTTGGAGACATGATTAATTTCGCTGCAAAAGCGAAGGATAAATTCAACTCCAGTAGTTTGATGGTAGAGCGCCCGAAAGATGTTCAGGATTACCTTGATAAACTGCAAGACCAGGTGACTCTCCAGAGCGAGCTTAACGATCGCAAGCGTGCGCAGTTGAAGGCTGAGCAGGACATCAGAAAACTTGGTGGGACTGAAGCTGATGTCAGACTGGCGAGGGAAAGGGCTGCTGCCGAATACGACGCCCAGCAAGCTCAGCAGAAAGGCAAAAAGGAAACCAAAGACGCCACGTCTGAGGCGACCAAATACGCTAATCAGCAAGAAGCAATCGCCCAAAAACTTGCGAATCTGAAGCAGCAGTCTGAACTTGCCGCCGGTTCTACTTCTGAGCTAAGCAGAGAGCAAGCGGTTCTCGCAGCGCAACAATCACTTGGCAAAGGTGCTACCCAGGAACAAATAGAGCTGGCTGGTAAATATCGCGGGGAAATCTGGGATACAGCAAACGCCCTTAAAGCTCAGGCCGCTGCTGAGAAGTTATTACCGGAAGCGCGCGAGAACGCCAGCTATAAGCAGGATGTTCAGGATCTGAAAACTGCGCTGGATGCGAAAAAAATCAGCCAGCAACAATACAATCAAACCAGTGAGGTGTTAGAGCAACAACATCAGGCTAATCTGGCAAAAATCCGCGCCCAGCAGGTAATCACGCCTCAGCAGTCCGCTCTTGGCGAAATCGACCCGGTTCAGCAATTGGCAAATCAGCATGCTCAGGAACTGGCTCTCATCCAGCAGTTTGAGACGCAGAAAGGTCAGATCACTCAGCGCGGCCTCGAGCTGATGAACGCAGCCAATACCGAATATGAGCAGGCTCGTATTGCGGCGCAATGGGAGATTTACCGCAACCAGAGCACGACCAATCAGCTGATGGCTGACGCTATCGATTCTCTCCAGGGGGGGGCGACCAATGCCATTACCGGGCTGCTCAACGGCACTCAGAGCCTGCAAGAATCCTTCGCCAACATCGGCACGACAATCCTCAACAGCGTTGTCGGTAGCCTGGTGCAAATGGGGATTGAGTGGGTCAAGAGCCAGTTAATGGGGCAGGCCGCTGCTGCCGCATCACTGGCATCTACAATGGCTCAGGCTACCGCCGCTGCATCTGCATGGGCGCCTGCTGCTATGAGTGCTTCTATAGCAACAATTGGGAGTGCTGCTGCTGTTGGTCAGACGGCCTATGCTGGCTCTCTCCTGGCAGCCAAAGGAATGGCCGTTGCTGGTGCGCGTTATAACGGTGGTCCGGTCGATGCCGGATCTCTGTATCGGGTAGGTGAGAAGGGTAAGCCAGAGATATTCCAGGCCAGCAATGGTAGTCAGTACATGATACCGGGTGATAACGGTCGGGTTATCAGCAATAAAGATATGCAGGGGGGCGGGAGCGGGACAAGCGTTGTCCAGAATGTCAGTTTCACCATCAACACCACTGGCGGCATAGACGATGCGACCAAGGCGTGGATTTTTAAATCGATGAAGCAGGTAGCCCTGTCCCAGATCAATGACCAAGCCAACCGACCAAATGGTATGATACAGCCCCGAAACAAGCGTTGATTTCTTTTATAATTTAAAGGAGCCAGTAAATGGCGATTGAAACAGAAGTTGGCAGCATCACTGCTTTCGATAACGTTAACGGCCAAGGTATTCTTGCGACTGTAGAATTCAAAGATTATGACATGCCGCATGAAGGTATTCGTGTCTTTGTGAAGCTCCCGCTTAATAAAGATGCCTCCATTGCAGATATTGAATCTCAGGCCACTGAGGACGCCAAGCTTCAACTGAAAAAGTTAGTTTCTGGCTTCTAAACAGCCCGTGAAATTTGCACAACCCGCTCCGGCGGGTTTTTTATTGGGAGTAATCCATGCCAGAAACATTCACATGGACACCGCAGAAAGCCTACTCCGTTGAGCGCACGCCGAATGTTGCCGTCGTTAAGCTCGGCGACGGTTACGAACAGCGACAAGTGAAGGGTATCAATCCACTGATGGATAAATACTCGCTCACCTTTCGCGGCGTCAGCGGAGCGTGCCGCAGTAACCCTGCGAAGGATGCAGAGGCATTCCTCAAGGCGAGAGGTGCGGTTGAATCTTTCTACTGGACGCCATCCGATACGGGAGTGCGGAAGCTGTTTGTCTGCCGCTCCTGGAATATGACAAAGACCGGGCCGCTGTTTGAACTGACGGCCACTTTTGAACAAGTACCACGATAAGCCGAAAGGCGGGAGACAGTTATGACTTTAGCTGAACGTGTAAAGAGAATTGAGAGCGAATTAAAAGATATTAAATCGCAACTCAATTCTGGTACCGATTCTAGGAAAACAGCAAAAGCAATGCCCTTATCCAGTCTTGCAAAAGAGGGAGGTATCCCTGGGGGGTTAGTTAAAAAATGTTAACTCAAATACTTGATTGGAAAAATCCATCGTAAGGGCGCCCATTTTAATTAGTTGCATTCCGAAAACGACTTGGAATTTTCTCCCGTTACTTACCAATGGCACTGAAGTCAATTCTGTTGAAAAAACTCTTTCGTCCTCAGTGAACGATATTACCGCATGCCGAACTGTAGTTTCTATTGTTGAGGTGGCTCCGCTCACAGTTGTTTTTTCCGCGATTGGGAGTTTTAAATCGTCAGCAAAGTCTGAATCCACATAGCAAATATCTGCTCCGGTATCTATAAGTGCGTAGGCACCAGCCTTCAATCCATTTGGTTTATAAACGTTTATATCTTTTGAGCTACTTGGCCATACTGTCAATGGAACTACGGGAATTGCATGCTCCGTGGGGGTATCTGATACCGATCCATCAATAGGGGAAATAAACTTGATTTTTACTTTGGTGATCATCCTTTTTCCTTCGAAGAGTTATTCAGCCATTCCTCCTCTTTGCGTGAATCAGTGTCCCACCACTGACGGGCTGAGCTTACACGTTAACCAGGGTTATAAGTAAGCAACATCCTGATATTCAAACAGTAGCCACCACTTGGTGGCTTTTTTTATGGGAGTTTGCCGTGCGCGACATACCAGCCAGTATGATTATTGATAGCGTCGACGCCGGAGTAGGCGCGTTTATCGACCTGTTCGAAGCCGACCTGCAACCCTTTGGCGGAGACCTTATCCGGTTCCATTCCGGCACCAATGGATATTACGGAAATGTGATCTGGAAGGGGAATCAGTATCAGGCATACCCGATAGCAGTCGAAGGGTTCGAGTCAAAGAACGAAGGCACATATGCCCGGCCAACAATGGTGGTGGCGAACGTCACTGGTTTACTGACGGGCATAAACCATGACTTCGACGACATGCTTGGGGTGGTGATCACCCGCCGTCAGGTTCCGGTGAAATACCTGGACGCGGTTAACTTCCCCAATGGCAACCCTGACGCAGATCCGACGCAGGAAGCGGTTTCCCGCTACGTTGTTGAGGAGATGACGGAAGAGACGTTCGAGCAGGTGACCTACACGCTGGCGACACCGATTGACTGCGACAACGCCATTATTCCTGCTCGTACCATTCTCGCCGATGTGTGCCAGTGGCAGTATCGCGGCGTCGGGTGCGGATATGACGGGCCGCCTGTTGCAGATGAGCGTGACAACCCAACCACTGATCCAGCGAAGGATAAATGCTCCCACCGTCGTACCGGTTGCCGGTTTCGCTACCCACGTCCTGAACCAATGCCAATAAGCAGTTTCCCCGGCTCTCAAAAGGTCTCCTGATGCAAGAATTACTCGATTATGCGGCATCGTCGCAGGATGAAGTGTGCGCGCTGATCCTGAATGGCGAGCGAGTGTTCCGCTGTCGGAATGTGCATCCAGAGCCCTGGCATAATTTCCGCATAAGTGACGATGACTGGCTTGCGGCGGAGGAAGAAGGGGAGATTACAGCGGTCTTCCATTCGCACCCGCAAAGCCAGCCAGCGCTTTCAGGTGCTGACCGGCAGACGCAGGTTATGACCGGTCTGTCATGGTGGCTGGCATCTGACGGAGAGCTCAGGAAATACAGGCCTGTGCCACTCCTGCTGGGGCGCAAGTTCGAGCACGGCATCATGGACTGCTACACGCTCTTTCGGGACGCATACCACCTTTGCGGAATAGACCTGCCGGACTTCGGGAGGACTAACGGATGGTGGCTGCGGGGAGAGAATCTCTATCTGGATAACATGCCGGCCAACGGGTTCTATCAGGTATCTATGCAGGATGCCAGGCCAGGCGACGTCATTATCAGGCAGCCATTCCCCGGCGCCGACCCATGCCACTCAATGATTCTCCTTCATGACAACCTGGTACTTCACCATGACCACGCCGGACACCTCAGCAGACGAGAACAAATGCGCCCGGCATACATCAAGCAGACGCATTCAATCTGGAGACACGAACAGTGCTCATCTTTAAATTTGCAGGCAATTTACGCCGATTTTACCGCCAGATACCCCTGAATGTTGATACTCCAGCGCAGGGATTACGCCTCCTATTGGCGCAGGATTTCGAATTCAAAAAAGCCTTTCTCAATACAAAGCTGCGTGTGCGGGTGGCGGGCGAGGATGTTGAGGTGTCGGCCATGCAATGGCATCTGGATCGCCACCTGAAAGATGGTTCTATAGTCCTGTTTGTGCCGGTAGTTGAAGGTGCCATCACTGCCGCTGCTGCGGCTTGGATTGCGGTGGCTGTCAGCGTGGCTTCGGTAGCTTACTCGGTTTACATGTCACGCAACATGAAAACCAAAACATCAGCAGAAGCAGCTGAGACCAACACGTTAACAAACAACTCATTTACCAGTGCTGAGAACCGGGTGGGTCAGGGGCGCGCGGTGCCACTCCTACTGGGAGAAATGGAGGTCGGTTCGAACGTAATTTCACTCGGTATCGACACAAGCAACAACCAGGACTGGACGGAATCTATTAGCTAAGGTGGCATTATGTCTTCAGGCGGCGGCAAAGCATCAACCCCCAAACTCCTCGACGATAACCTCAAGTCAAAGCAATTTTACCGGGTACTGGATCTCATCAGCGAAGGGCCTATCTATGGGCCCGTTGATCAGGAACACCTGTCATCATTCAAGCTCAATAAGACTCCCGTAACTGATGCGACAGGCAGTGTCAGCGTAAATGGTGTCAGCGTCGCCTGGCGCCCCGGATCTGAAACGCAATCCCCCATTAATGGCTTCTCTGCTATTGAAGCGACCACCATCGTAAACACCGAAGTAACCTATGATACTCCGCTGGTTCGCACTATAACCGATCAGGACGTTACCCGGGTGCGGTTTAACGTTGGTGTGACCGGACTGGTCGAGCAGGACACCAAAGGCAATCAGAAAAACACGTCCGTCACTCTGGTGTTGGAGAGCAGAACTGGCGCTTCAGGCTGGGTTATTGAAAAGACCGTGACCATCACCGGGAAGATATCAGGCGAATATCTTGAGGCCCATCTGATTGATGCTCCGGATATCAAGCCGTTTGATATTCGCGTTCGCCGCATTACGCCCGACAGCAGCAGTGATTTGCTGTCCAACGGCACTATCTGGAATAGCTACAGTGAAATCACCGATGACAACCTGAGCTATCCATATTCAGCCATCGCAGGCGCCGTTATTGACCGCGACCAGTACACCGACACCCCAAGCCGCACTTACCATCTTCGCGGACTGATTGTGTCTGTACCAGACAATTATGACCCAATCGCCCGAACTTACTCCGGATTGTGGACGGGTGGTTTCAAACAGGCATGGACAAATAACCCTGCCTGGTTGTTCAGAGAACTGGCAAAGAACTCCCGCTTTGGTCTGGCTAAGCGCGCTGGCTACATCGATGTTGATGACGGTGCGCTGTATGTGCTATCTCAGTATTGCGATCAGCTTGTTGATGATGGGTACGGCGGCAAAGAGCCACGCATGACGCTTAACGCTTACATCACAGAGCAGGCCAGCGCGCGTGACATTCTCGACAAGATAGCGAGCATGTTCCGTGGAATTGCGCTGTGGGACGGCCTGCGCCTTTCTGTCATGCTGGATGCGCCACAAGACCCGATCGCGACAATCACGAATGCTAATGTGGTAAATGGTGAGTTCAAACGCAGTTCTGTAAAGCGATCTGAAAAATACAATGCAGTTATTGTGTCATGGACTGACCCGGATAACGGCTGGGAGCAGGTGAAAGAGTACGTTTCCGACGATGAGATGATTGCCAAAGGAAACTACAACGAGACCACTCTGGAGGCGTTTGGCTGTACCTCACGCGGTCAGGCATGGCGGGCTGGTAAATGGCTACTTGAAACAGCGAAACGTGAAAGCAGCAGGCTGTCCTTTCAGATGGCGCGTGACGCCATCCACTTCACTCCAGGAGACATCGTTGAAGTGATGGACAATGACTACGCCGGAACGCGACTCGGTGGGCGAATAATGTCTTGCTCCGGGAGGTCCATAATCGTTGATGCGGTCGACTCATCGGTGGTTACGGATGGATCCACCATGTCGATCATGGGGAGAGATGGTAAGTTTGTACGCTACGAAATTGATGGTGTTGCAGGGAATAGTGTTACCCTAAAAACAACCCCGGACTGGGTCAGGGCAGGCACCGTATTTGCCATTTCCACCGCGAGCGTGGCGATCCGCCTTTTCAGGATTCTGAGCGTTGCCGAAACAGAAAATAACTCTGTCTACAGCATTAGCGCCTCCCAGCACGATCCAAATAAGCAGGCCATTGTTGATGAGGGGGCTGTTTTTGACATTCCCAGCGATACCCTTAATGGCTACCGTGTGCCAAACATTGAAAATCTGCGCATCATTAACACAAATTCTGAGACCATTCAGGTCACAGCAACCTGGGAAACAGCTACAACCACTAAAAAGCTGATGTTTGAACTGTACGTTTACAGTGCTGATGGGAAATTAGTTGCGCAGTATGAGACCGATCAGTTCCGATATGAGTTTTACGGCCTGAATGCAGGAAGTTACACGCTTGGGGTTCGTGGTCGAAACGAAAATGGAATGAAAGGCGCTGAGACTCAGGTAAGCCTGATTATCGGAGCGCCTAAGCCCCCGAACTCGGTTCAGTGGATACCTGGCCCACTTCAGGCCACTTTAGTTCCGGTCATGTCTGTTACTGCCACATCTGATACTTCTTTTGAATTTTGGTACGCAGGTGAGACTCCGATTCCATTGTCCGACGACATTGAGAATAAAGCTCAATTCCTTGGCCGTGGCAATCAGTGGACCATCCAAAAACTTAAGTTTGACCATGTTTATTACGTTTATGTTCGAACTCGTAATGCATTTGGCGTTTCAGGATTTGTAGAGGCTTCTGGAAAACCAACGGACGATTTCAGTGATATCACCGATGCAATCCTGGAGGACATGAAAGGCTCCGATACGTTCAAAGACTTGATCGAGAACGCGGTGGACAGCAATGAAAAAATTGCTGGTATGGCTGACGACATTAAACAGGCCAACGACGAACTGGCGCAACAGGCGCAGGAAATAGCAAAAAACGCCCAGGATATCGGGAAGGTTCAGACCAGCGTTAATGAGCTTTCGAGCACGGTCGGGAATGTTTCGTCTTCACTCAGTCAGCTTGAGCAGACCGTAGCAACGGCAGATACCGCCCTGGGCCAGCGAATCGACAGCATCAGCGTGTCTATGGACGGCATGACGGGCGGGGTCAAGAACTCAGCCATTGCCATTATCCAGAACGGGCTGGCGCAGGTGGCTGCGCGTAAAACCCTGTCTGCATCCGTCGCCGGTAACAGCGCGCAGCTGGACCGCATTGATGAGGTGATCGTCAACGAGAAGGAGGCAACGTCCCGCGCATTGCTGAGCCTGCAGACGAACGTCAACGGTAATACGGCATCCATCAACAGTCTGAGCCAGACGGTTTCGAATTATCAGCAGGCCACGGCCACGCAGATAAACGCCATCACGGCTACCGTCAACGGGCATACGGCGGCGATAACCACGAACGCCGAGGCAATCGCGAATGTAAACGGCGAGCTCAGCGCGATGTACGGCATCAAAGTTGGGTTATCCAGTAATGGTCAGTATTACGCGGCAGGGATGGGGATTGGTGTTGAGAACACGCCGTCTGGCATGCAGTCTCAGGTGGTATTTCTGGCTGACCGTTTCGCTGTTACGACTAAAGTAGGCGGTGTGACGACTTTGCCTTTCGTTATCCAGAACGGGCAAACCTTCATTAATGATGCATATTTCCGCGATGCCAGTATTCAGTTCGGGAAAATTACCGATTCACTGAGGTCAGATAACTTTGTTTCAGGCCCTAATGGAGTGGGCTGGAATCTGCCAAAAAGCGGTAACGCAGAGCTAAATAACGTGACCATTCGCGGAACTGTTATCGCAACTGACGGAGTTTTCAAAGGTGCGGTTGAGGCCACGAGTTTTATTGGCGATATAGCGAACATGGGGATAGGTGCTGACGTTAATATTTCCGGCGGCGGGGTTGCCACACAAACAATCACGTTTAATGATTCCGGAACATCAGCACTCTCTAAGTCTGCACTTCTTGAAGCGTTGATTTTTGTATCTTCACTTTCAGGAACCACCACGGTATCTATCACTCTCAATATCAACGGTAGCTCGCGCAGTCTCGGCAAAATCAATGTGCCTGCCGGGACTGGTGGGCTATGGATGACCGTAAGACATGCAGTGAGGGGAATTACATCAGCGGCTGTAACCGGGACCATCACGGTCATAGGGACAGGAACAGCCAGTAAGATTATATCAGCACCAACATTAACCATTACCCGCGGTACCGGCTCATTTGCCTGACCTTTCTGAAATAAACTGATTTATAACCCGCTTTGGCGGGTTTTTTATTGCCTGGAGAATATATGCTTTATAACACCGGCACCATCGCCGTTAACGGAAACACCGCAACCGGCACCGGCACAAACTGGACTGCACCCGCCAGCCAGGTCCGCGCTGGCCAGACGATTATCGTGATGTCGAGCCCGGTTCAAATTTTCCAGATCTCAAGCGTGGACAGCTCCACCTCGATGACGGTTACGCCATCTGCATCACCGGCGTTAAGCGGCCAGAAGTATGGAATACTGGTGTCCGACAACATCTCTGTCGACGGACTGGCACAGGCGATGTCGCAGCTCATCAAAGAGTATGACGAGAACATTGGCGCGTGGGAGACGTTCGCCACTACCTCAGCAAACCAGAACATTACCGTTACGATCAACGGTACCTCCATAACTATTCCAGGCATCGGCAAACTGGCTCAGAAAGATACCAATGGCGCTCTCCCGATTGACCAGGGTGGTACCGGGGCAACAACGGCAGCAGGCAGTCGCACAAACCTCGGTTTGGGAACTTCTGCAACGAAAAACACAGGAAAAACGAGCAATGATGTCATGCAGCCCGGCATGTTTGGTCTTGGGTTAGCTTATGGTGCAATTATAACGTACTCGACTAATTTCAGTTCTCTGGTCAACGACAACTTTACAACGCAGGGAACGGGATTGTGTGCATTCAGAAATGATGCTCCAGTTACGAGCGGTGATACGCCTTTTTATCACTTTTCCCCATCGTTGTTTTTCAGGACCAGTGATACATTTTCTGTGCTCAACTTCCATTATAATGGTGGCCCGATAAGAGTTTTTACTGGTCTTATCAGCGAGACGAACTTAATTACATCGACAAATGGCAGAACATTGTGGGACACAAAAAATACTGCTGTAGACAGTAATGGCTTTATAAAGCAGGCATCCCCGGTCGTCAAAATCTTCACTGATGGTAAGTATGAAACTAACGACGAATCAGAAGGCGTCACGGTCACTCGTCTGGATGTCGGGCAATATCTTATTGAAGGCTGTAAAGCACTCAATTCAGACGCTGCATGGGGAGGTATCGACGGAGGGTTTGAGATTCCCACAGACAGGAATAAGCAACCGCTTATATGGCTGGACTACGAGGTTAACGCAGACGGCTCTGTGCTGGTAAAAACCTATCACCGCGAACATCCTTCTGCGCCAGCATTTGCCAGGAATGAGCGTGATGGATTGGCAGATGGCGAGCCGGTTGATATCCCGTCAGATCAGTTCGTCAGTGTACGTGTCGAAATGCCAGCGAGTAGCATCTGGAATCAGAAACAGAAAGCAATAGAAGAAGCTGCGAAAAGCACGTCCGAAGAGGTTCAATAAAATAATTGTGACGGCAGTAAAGTGACTCTTTTACTGCCGTCAAATATCACATTCCATTCTGGAGAACGGACGGGAACTCAGATACCAGCCACATATCGGACTCTTCAAACATTTCCTCCAGCATGCGGTTCAGTTTTCCCGATCGCTTTTGCTGGCATCGCTATTCAGGCTGTTTGCCCGCATCGGCTTCACCTTCACTTCGGCATCAGGGAAAATCTGGTGCACCCGCTTCGTCAGCTCGGCCAGAATGATCTCTCTGGCCCCTTCGAGCCCCTCAACATTACGCTTGTCATAAACCAGTTCAACAAACATACCGATCCTTTTAAAAGTGAAAATTGCCTGTGCTTGATCTGTTTTTATAAAAATACTACTGTATATGTATACAGTCAATGAGCAAGTGAGAGTGCTGCTATGCCTCGTCAATATGATATTCACGCAGCTTTTTTAGCCTCTATAGAACAGAATCCAAAGGGCTACCTTTGCCTAAATACAAACAAATTCATCAATAATTTGCGTGAGAAGAACTGGCATTTCAGCCAGGCAGACGCGAACGAATGGATTGAGAGATACCAGCCGGACTTCGCCGATAAGACGACAAACGGCAGCGAGAACCTGTACTGGATCCTGCGTTACATGGGGAGGGTTTTCTAATGGGCTTTCCTTCGCCGGCTACGGATTACGTTGAACAGCGTATATCGCTCGACAAGCGCATCATTACCAGGCCAGCGGCTACGTACTATATGCGGGCCGGTACAACGCATTACCGGGAAGGTATCCTCAACGGTGCTTTGCTGGTTGTCGACGCGTCAATGTCTCCATGTGATGGTTCATTGCTGGTTTGCACAGATAGCGGTGAGTTCAGGATTAAGCGGTATCGCACACACCCGCAGCCACACCCGGAAAACCTGGAGAACGGTAAACGGGATAGGTTTCCAGATAAGGATGAGGTATCCGACACTTGGCGTCCGGTATTTGGGGTGATCACGTATATCATCAACGATGCTCGCTCTGGCGAGTTCGACGACTGCCCGGTGATGTGAAAAATGCGTTGTGTACCAAATTGCGTACCAAATAAAAATGTGATGAGGTGGACGGCTTTAATGGCGTGGGTTTCGTGGCTACTGCGCGTAATCATGAAATAAAAAAGTCGGGCGAGCGGCAGAGTCAGACACCAGTAATACCATCCTGTTAAAAAATGACATCACTATGGTAAACGATCGTGCGGTTCAGACCGAATAAAAAGCACCGCCGTGACGCAAATTTGCGCGCCAGCTTCAGAGAAAAATCTGCGTTCTGTCACATTTTTTTGCAATTAAGCCAGGTAACGACATCAGAACTCCCGTAAAAAGGTCATCGATTTTTAATGACCTGAGGATATACCGTTGAAACGCCGTCTGTTTATTGCTGTTTCTTTACTCGCTTCGAGTGTCTCATCTGCTTTTGCGGCCGAACCACTGGATTTTTCGCCGCAGCCTCCGGCCATTCAGGCTGGCTCCTGGGTGCTGATGGACTACACGACTGGTCAGATCTTAACGGCGGGCAACGAACATCAACAACGCAATCCGGCGAGCCTGACCAAGCTGATGACGGGGTATGTGGTTGATCGGGCCATTGATAGCCATCGCATTACGCCGGACGACATTGTCACCGTCGGGCGTGACGCGTGGGCAAAAGGCAACCCGGTTTTTGACGGCTCGTCGCTGATGTTCCTGAAAGAGGGCGATCGCGTCTCGGTGCGTGATTTAAGCCGCGGTCTGATCGTCGATTCCGGCAACGACGCCTGCGTGGCGCTGGCCGATCACGTGGCGGGCAGTCAGCCGCAGTTTGTGAAGATGATGAACGACTACGTGCAGAAGCTGAACCTGCGCGATACGCACTTTGAAACCGTCCACGGGCTGGACGCGCCGGGCCAGCACAGCTCGGCCTATGACCTGGCCGTACTTTCCCGGGCCATCATTCACGGCGAGCCTGAGTTTTACCATATGTACAGCGAAAAGAGCCTGACCTGGAACGGGATCACCCAGCAAAACCGTAACGGCCTGCTGTGGGATAAAACCATGAACGTGGACGGGCTTAAAACGGGGCACACCTCGGGAGCGGGCTTTAACCTGATTGCCTCCGCCGTTGACGGGCAGCGTCGTTTAATCGCGGTGGTGATGGGGGCGGACAGCCCGAAAGGACGTGAGGACCAGGCCCGGAAACTGCTGCACTGGGGGCAGCAGAACTTCGATACGGTGCAAATCCTGCACAACGGTAAAAAAGTGGGGACAGAGCGTATCTGGTACGGTGATAAGGAGCAGGTGAAACTGGGCACCGACCAGGACTTCTGGCTGGCCCTGCCGAAAGCGGAAGTGCCGAACATCAAAGCCAAATACGTGCTGGATAAAAAAGAGCTGGAAGCGCCGATTGCTGCGCATCAGCGGGTCGGGGAGATCCAGCTCTATGACCGCGACAAGGTGGTGGCGCACTGGCCGCTGGTGACGCTGGAAGCCGTTGATAAAGGTGGACTGTTCTCTCGCATGAGCGATTATCTCCACCACACGCTTTAACCGCTGATGGGCAGACTGGCAGGGTTGCGAGTCTGCTCACATAATAAACACTCCTCGTTTGCCGATAATAGTAATCCAGCCTTATAGAGTATAAATATACAGTAATAAATGGAGGCAGCATGGACTACAGCATCAAGCAGCAACATAAACGTAAGATTGCCGGTTTTCATTTGGTCGGACCGTGGGAACAAACGGTAAAACAGGGCTTTGAACAGCTGGTGATGTGGGTGGACGGGCGCCACATTGAGCCGCTGGAGTGGGTTGCGGTCTATTACGATAACCCCGATGAGGTCCCGGCAGAAAAACTGCGCTGCGATACGGCCGTTACGGTGCCGGACGATTTCGTTATTCCGGAAAACAGCGAGGGCGTCATGATGACGGAAATCGCGGCCGGGGATTATGCCGTGGCGACGGCGCGCGTGGAAAACTACGACTTCGCCACGCCGTGGTATCAGTTCTTTAATTCCCTGCTGCAGGACAATAAGTACCAGATGGCGCTCAAACCCTGCTTCGAGCGCTATCTTAATGACGGCAATGCAGACGGCTACTGGGATATCGAAATGTATATCGCGGTAGAGCATAAAACGGCTTAAGCCTGCTAAATGAAGGGTTTTTCAGCCGGGAGCGATCCGCCCGGCTGAAAACACAGTACAATTGTGATTTGCCGTGTAGCTGGAGAGCGGGTGTGCGTCCCGACAAATCATTAACCCCTTTTGAAATTCGGTTGTACAAACATTACCGCGTGGTGCACGGGTGTCGCATCGCGCTGGCTTTCGTATTGACGTTTGTGCTGGTCCGTTTGCTGGATGTTCCGGAAGGGACGTGGCCGCTGATCACCCTGGTAGTGGTAATGGGGCCTATCTCGTTTTGGGGGAACGTTGTTCCGCGCGCCTTCGAGCGAATTGGCGGGACGGTTTTAGGCTCGGCCCTTGGGCTTATTGCCCTTAAGCTGGAGCTTATCTCGTTTCCGGTGATGCTGGCATGGTGCGGTGCCGCCATGTTCCTGTGCGGCTGGCTGGCGTTGGGCAAAAGACCGTATCAGGCCTTGCTGATTGGGATTACTCTCGCGGTGGTTGTCGGTGCGCCCGCCGGGGATATGACCACGGCACTGTGGCGAAGCGGGGATGTCATCCTGGGGTCACTGCTGGCCATGCTCTTCACCGGTATCTGGCCGCAGCGGGCTTTTCTGCACTGGCGTATTCAGATGGCGAACTACGTCACCGCCTTTAACCGCGTCTATCAGGCCGGTTTTTCCCCGAATCTGGTCGAACGTCCCCGGCTGGAAAAGCATCTGCAAACGATCCTCAACGATGTGGTCAAAATGCGCGGCCTGATCACGCCTGCCAGCAAAGAAACCCATATTCAGAAATCGATTTTCGAAGCCATCCAGACGGTAAGCCGCAACCTGGTCTGCATGCTTGAACTGCAGATCAACGCGCACTGGGCCTCGCGTCCCAGCCATCTGTTGATGCTTAACGCACAGACCCTCAAAGAGACCCAGCAGATGACACAGCAAACGCTGTTGACCATTGCCCATGCGCTCTATGAAGGGAACCCGCAGCCGATACTGGCCAACAGCGAGCGGCTGAATGAGATCGTCGCGGAGCTGAAGCAGTTAATCAATGAACGCCAGAGCGATAACTTGGCGGAAACGCCTATTCATGGCTACGTCTGGCTGAGCATGGAACTGGCGCGGCAGCTTGAGCTGTTATCGCACCTTATTTGCCGGGCGCTGCGCAAATAAAAGGCTTATGTGACGCCTGCTGCTTCGATTCAGCAGCAATTGGGGTTATGATAGCTTTAAACGATATACTCATTGTCATTCGCAGCCGCTGTCAGTAAGGTTATTGTTACAACGGTTGCCTTAACGAATCCGAATCTCACATTATCAGGGGTGTAAAAATGGAAACTACCAAGCCTTCGTTCCAGGATGTTCTGGAATTCGTCCGCCTGTTCCGCCGCAAAAACAAGCTGCAGCGTGAAATCCAGGACGTTGAGAAGAAGATCCGTGACAACCAGAAACGTGTTCTGCTGCTCGACAACCTGAGCGACTACATCAAGCCAGGTATGAGCGTTGAAGCTATTCAGGGCATCATCGCCAGCATGAAGAGCGACTATGAAGACCGCGTTGATGACTACATCATCAAAAATGCTGAGCTGTCCAAAGAGCGTCGTGACATCTCTAAGAAGCTGAAAGTGATGGGCGAAATCAAAAACGGCGAAGCAAAAAGCGAGTAATCGCAGCGAATAGTGAAAAAGGCTCTCTGGTGACAGAGAGCCTTTTTTTATGATTCAGAACGCGGCTGTAGCTGATAAATCCAGGCCTGAACCTGCTTGCCTTCAAGGGTGGTCACCGTGACCTCAACCCGATCGTAGCCGTCTTCAAATTCGTCCAGCATTTGCCAGTTTGCGGCAAGGTTATCCGAGATAAACAGATAGCCTTCGACGCGGGGGCCGTCAGGGTGGAGCACAATTCCCGGGAAGTCCGCCGCGGCGCCCCAGCCGCGTTCGTAAAACGTGCCGGATACGGAACCGGCCAGCCATTCGCCGCCGATGTTTTCAAGAATATGCGCATTAGAGTGGCCCGGGCGCAGCGTGCCGTAGACAAACAGAGCGTTCATTTTCCCTCATCCGCAAAGCAAAAAGCCTGCTTTAAAAGCAGGCTTTTTAAATTTGGCTCCTCTGACTGGACTCGAACCAGTGACATACGGATTAACAGTCCGCCGTTCTACCGACTGAACTACAGAGGAATCGTTGTGGAGGCTTATCTTAGCGGCGAAAAAAGTTTTGTCAAACCTGATCTTAGGGAAAATCGACTGATTGCTGATTCTGTCGTCGGTTTGTTGTAAATCCACACATCTTTTTCTGGAAAATACTTTGCAGGATTAGCATTTGTCCCCCATCATTTGAAATGGAGTTTCAACTTTTCTCGCTAAGGTCCATTTTGAACGTCACTGCCTCCTTACGCCAGGCGATAACTCGCACGCCATGGTATGCAAAACGTAAAAGCTATCGTGTCCTGTTCTGGCGTGAAATCACCCCTCTTGCCGTGCCTATCTTCCTGGAAAATACCTGCGTTCTGCTGATGGGGGTTTTGAGCACCTTCCTGGTGAGCTGGCTGGGAAAAGAGGCGATGGCTGGGGTTGGGCTAGCGGACAGCTTTAACATGGTGGTGATCTCGTTCTTTGCCGCCATAGACCTAGGGACGACGGTGGTGGTGGCCTTTAGCCTCGGCAAGCTTGATCCCAAACGTGCACGCGAGGCGGCCCGCCAGTCGCTGATGATCATGACCATTTTTTCGATCGTTCTGGCGGCGGTGATCCACTATTTCGGTAAAGAGATTATCGATTTTGTCGCCGGGGAGGCCACGAACGAGGTTAAAGACCTGGCGCTGACCTACCTGGAAATGACCGTCTTAAGCTATCCGGCGGCGGCCATTGCGCTGATTGGCAGCGGCGCGCTGCGCGGAGCGGGCAACACCAAAATTCCGCTGCTGATCAACGGCGGGATGAATATCCTGAATATCATTATCAGCAGCGTGCTGATCTATGGCGTGTTCTCGTGGGAGGGTCTGGGGTTCGTCGGTGCCGGACTGGGATTAACCATTTCACGCTATATCGGTGCGGCAGCCATCATCGGGGTACTGATGGCGGGGATTACCCCCTCCCTGCGTCTGACGCTGAAAAGCTATTTCCGCCCCTTTAATTTCGCCATTATCTGGGAAGTGATGGGGATCGGCATTCCCGCCAGCATTGAATCGGTGTTATTCAACGGCGGGAAGCTGCTCACGCAGATGTTTGTCGCCGGGATGGGCACCGACGTTATCGCCGGTAACTTTATAGCCTTCTCTATTGCCTCGCTGATTAACCTGCCGGGTAACGCGCTGGGTTCGGCATCGACCATTATTACGGGTAAGCGGCTCGGGAAAGGGCAGATAGGCCAGGCGGAGCGGCAGCTGCGGCACGTGTTCTGGCTGTCGACCATTGGGCTGACGCTGATCGCCTGGGGAACCGCGCCGTTTGCCGGGCTGATGGCCTCGTTCTATACCCACGAAGACGACGTTAAAGAGGTTGTTAAGATCCTCATCTGGCTCAACGCGGCCTTTATGCCCATCTGGGCGGCCTCATGGGTATTGCCCGCCGGGCTGAAAGGAGCGCGCGATGCCCGCTTTGCGATGTGGGTATCGATGCTCGGCATGTGGGGATGTCGCGTTGTCGCGGGGTATACGCTCGGGGTGATGCTCGGATGGGGGGTGGTCGGCGTCTGGCTGGGGATGTTCCTCGACTGGGCCGTGCGGGGCGCGCTGTTCTACTGGCGGATGGTCAGCGGGCGCTGGCTGTGGAAATATCCGCAAAAAAATGCCTGACAATTGCGCGAAGTGGAGAATAATTCGGCAAACGATCGGAAATGTGCATTCTGCCTTTGACATCATGGGGGAGCATCGATAATATGCGCCCCGTTCACACGATTCCTCTGTAGTTCAGTCGGTAGAACGGCGGACTGTTAATCCGTATGTCACTGGTTCGAGTCCAGTCAGAGGAGCCAAATTTAAAAAGCCTGCTTTTAAAGCAGGCTTTTTGCTTTTCTGCGCAAGGGAAATGCAAAACGGCAACCTTGTTGCCGTTTTTAGTGTGTGCACCCTCTCCCGTGGGAGAGGGTTGGGGTGAGGGCACCAGACCGCACGAAATTACACACCAATCGGCGCTGTCGCTTCTACCAGCCACGGACGCGCATCGCTATTCACCAGAGGTGAAAGCACCTCGCGTACCTGCCGGTGATACGCATCCAGCCACTGCTTTTCCTGCTCGCTCAGCAGATGCAGCTCAACCTGACTTAAGTCGATCGGGATCAGCGTCAGCGAGGCAAATTTGCAGAACCCCGGACGGCTCTCCACAATCTCAACCTGGTTTTCAATACGAATACCGTGGCTGTCGCCCAGATAGTAGCCCGGCTCGATAGTCATGATATTGCCCGCCACCAGCGGCCACGGATTGACCTTTTTGGCGATGCGATGCGGGTTCTCGTGGATCAGCAGCTGGTGCCCCACGCCGTGTCCCGTACCGTGATCGTAATCCAGCCCCATCTCCCACAGCGGGCGACGCGCAAACGCATCCAGCTGATGCCCCTGAGTCCCGGAAGGGAACTGCAGGGTAATGAGCGACAGAAAGCCTCTCAGCACGGCGGTGTAGTGCAGGCGCTGCTGCGGATCGACTTTCCCCCACGCCAGCGTGCGCGTGGCGTCGGTGGTGCCGTTAACATACTGGCCGCCGGAATCGTTCAGGTAAAAATGGTCATGGCCGATGGGCTTATTGCTGGCCTCGCTCGAGTGATAGTGGCACATCGCCGCATTGCTCGAAGAGGCGGAGATGGTTGCAAAACTCTGCTCGATGAACCCGGGCTGCTGTTGACGAAACGCAAGCTGCTGCGCCTGCGCGTCCAGCTCGGTGAGCGGTTTTCCTGCGGCCTCGCGCCGCGGCACTTCACGGCTCAGCCAGGCGAGGAAGTTGACCCACGCGGCCCCGTCCTGGTGATGGCACTCGCGATAGCCTGCCAGCTCGACCGGGTTTTTAGTCGCTTTCATCAGGGTGATGGGGTCAGTCCGCCAGACAATTTCTCCCCGTGGCTCAACGGCGAAGCGCAGGGCCACCGGCGCGGAATCGGCATCAATCATCACCCGTTTGCCTTCAGCAATCTGCTGGCAGCGTTCAATAAAGGTATCCTGCGGGGCAACGGTGAACGCACTGCGCACACCGTCAGGCAGTGCGCTGAGCTTATTGTCGTTAACAAACCACTCAACGCTACCATCACGGCTGAGCAGGGCGAAGGAAAGAGGAACCGGGCTAAAGGGGATATCTGATCCACGCACGTTTAGCAGCCAGGCGATGTTATCCGGCAGCGTCACGGCGAGGAAATCAGCATTGTATTCTGCCAGCACGGCGGCGACGCGCTGACGTTTGTCCGCGCTGCGTTCACCGCTGTGTTCAACCGGCATTTCACGGATAAGCCCCGCCGGTGCGGCAGGGCGATCGGTCCAAAGCGTGTCAAACGGCGAGGCCTTCAGAGGCACCAGCTCGCACGGCGTGGCTGACAGCTGCTCAAACTCTGAATTTGTCATTAACATCGCATCAAAGCCAATGCGGGTTCCCGCCTCAACGTTTTCTGCCAGCCATTCTGCCAGCGGCTCATTGTGCAGATGGTGAATCTCAACCTCATCCGTATTGACCTGAACGCGGGCCTGAACCTGATAGCGCCCGTCGACGAACAGCAGCGCTTTGTTTTTCAGCACCAGCGCCACGCCGGCCGAACCGTCAAAGCCCGTCAGCCAGGCCAGCTTTTCGTCGTAAGGCGCGCAGTATTCGCTCTGCCAGGCATCCGCTCGCGGGACGATCATCCCGTCGAGATGGCTGGCCTCAAGCCAGTGGCGCAGGGCAGAGAGCGGTGATGTGCTGGACATTGTTTTTCCTTATCGTTATTAGCGGAACGGCGGCTCGTTGAAGGTGCGCAGCTTGCGCGAATGCAGCTTGTCGCCCTCCGCGCGAAGTAAATCAATCGCACGAATACCAATCTGCAGATGCTCTGAGATAGCTCCTTCATAGAAACGGTTGGCCTGGCCCGGAAGCTTAATTTCGCCGTGCAGCGGCTTATCGGAGACGCACAGCAGCGTGCCGTAAGGGACGCGGAAGCGATACCCCTGCGCGGCGATGGTGGCGCTCTCCATATCGATCGCCACCGCGCGGCTCAGGTTGAACCGCAGCGCGGAGGCGGAGTAGCGCAACTCCCAGTTGCGGTCATCCGTTGTGACGACCGTGCCGGTGCGCAGGCGCTGTTTAACCTCTTCGCCCGGCATCCCGCTGACCTCTTTGGTAGCGTCATACAGCGCGCGCTGTACTTCGGCGATGCTCGGGATTGGGATATCCGGCGGCAGCACCGCATCAAGCACGTGGTCATCGCGCAGATAGGCGTGGGCCAGCACGTAGTCGCCAATCAGCTGGCTTTCGCGCAGGCCGCCGCAGTGCCCAATCATCAGCCATACGTCCGGGCGCAGTACCGCCAGATGGTCGCAGATGGTCTTGGCATTTGACGGGCCAACGCCGATGTTAATCAGCGTGATGCCCTGACCGTCGGCGGTGATCAGGTGCCAGGCGGGCATCTGGTGCTTTTTCCATGCCAGGTCGGAGATCGCCTGCTCGGGGGCTTCGGTTTCAGCGGTGATCCAGATCCCACCCGCGCAGGACAGCGCGATATACGGGCTTTCCGGGTCGAGGATCTGGCTGCAGCCCCAGCGGACAAACTCGTCGACGTAACGGGTGTAGTTGGTAAAGAGCACGAACGGCTGGAAATGTTCGACTGGCGTACCGGTGTAGTGGCGCAGGCGCGCCAGGGAGAAATCGACCCGGCGGGCATCAAAATGCGACAGGGGAGAAAATTCTGCCGGATGATAAATCCCGTCGGCCGTCTCATCGCCAATCTGGGAAAGTTCCGTCGTCGGGAAGTGGCGGGTCAGCCCCGCGCTCATGGAGCGGTCAAGGGTTAACGCCGAACCGTCAATCACGTAGGGATAGGGGATCTCATGCTGCGAGGGCTCAACGGCAATGTTCGCGCCGTAATCCTGGTACAGCAGCGTGAGCTGTTCTTCAAGATACGGGCGGAACAGCGCAGGGCGGGTGACGGTGGTGCTGTAGCAGCCGGAGTGTGTAAAACGGGCGTAGGCGCGGGTTTTGGGATTACTGCTGGCGCTGCCGTCCCAGGTCACAGAGAGCGATGGATAAACAAAAAGGCCCTCGGTTCTGGCCTTTTGGTCGGGAAGTTTCCCTGTTTCGATATATTCGCTGATGGCGCTGCGCAGCGCGTTGACGGACTGTTCATACAGCGCGTCGAGTTTTTCCAGCGCCTGAGCCGGGGTCAGGCTGGAGCCCTTATTATTCATCTCTGTCTCCTTGTTCCACAGGTGTGCGACTCTACCCGATAGTATGTCACACGCCTGTGAAACAAAAGGGAGATCAGCGGTGGCTCGTCTCTTTCATCAGCAGCGCCGTTGCCGCCGACAGCAGGCAGCCGGCGAACAGATAAATCGCCACGCTGTGCCAGTTGCCGCCGGAGAAGGTCACCAGCGCGGCGGCAATAAACGGCGTAAATCCGCCACCGACCACGCTTGCGACCTGGTAGCCCACGCCCGCGCCGCTGTAGCGGTAGCTTGCGCCAAACAGCTCGGTGAACATCGGCTGCTGCACGCACACCACCATGTCGTGAGCGATGTTGGCGAGCATGATGGCGAAGAAGACAATCCAGAAGATCGACTGCGCCTCCAGCGCCATAAAGAATGGCCAGGCGCTGAGGGTGCCAATCAGCGCCCCGGTGATGTAAACGCGACGGCGGCCAAACCTGTCCGCCAGCCACGCGAAGCAGGGGATTGTCAGGCAGCTGATCCCGCCGACCAGCAGGCCAATATTCAGGAACAGCTCGCGCGGCAGACCGAGATTCTGCGTCGAGTAGTTCAAGGCAAACGCGGTGACGATATACATCGTCAGCAGCTCGCACAGGCGCAGGGCGATAATTTTCAGAAAAGCGCCAGGGTGCTGAACCAGCGCTTCCATCACAGGCAGACGCTTTTTGGCGAGCGGTTTTTCCCGCTGCTGCTGTTCGAATTCCGCGGACTCTTCCATCCCGTTGCGGATCCACAGCGCGGCGATGACCAGCACGATGCTGAAGATGAACGGAATGCGCCAGCCCCAGCTCAGGAACTGCTCGTCGGTAGTAAGCTGGCTGATTAGCGATACCAGCCCGGTGGAAAGCAGAAGGCCTACGCCGTACCCGACCTGTACGCCGCTGCTGTAAAACGCTTTTCTGTGCTTCGGCGCGCTCTCTACGGACAGCAGCGCCGCACCGCCCCATTCGCCGCCTACGGCGAAGCCCTGGATGGCGCGCAGGGTGACCAGCAGTACCGGTGCCCACCAGCCGATAGAGGCAAACGAGGGGAGAATACCGATAAGCGCGGTGGCGATCCCCATCATCCAGACGGTGAGCATCAGCATGCGCTTGCGGCCCAGGCGGTCGCCGAAGTGGCCGAAGATCACACCTCCCAGCGGGCGAAACAGAAAGCCGACGCCGAAGGTGGCAAACGCGGCAAGTGTACCCATCGCGGGGCTGACCTGAGGAAAAAACTCGCGGTTAAACACCAGGGCGGCAGTGATGCCGTAAAGCAGAAAATCATACCAGTCGACGACGGCACCCGCGAAGCTGCCTAAGGCTGCGCGGCGGGCACGATTGAGCGAAGGTGTCTCCTCGTTGGGACGATCGGAGATGAGGGTGGAGTCCATAGTTGTCCTGTCCGTACTGATTTTTAATTATTGGTATAAGAAAAGATCACTCACAAAGCAGCCGCCATATAAACGGAACCTATGAGACTACCGCGACAAAACGCCTGAGAAAACGTTTTTATCTTTCCGGAAGGCGCTGAATAAATAAATTTCATCTACACCTGCGCCGTATAATTATGTCTTCCCGGCTCCGTTAAGTGCTGAATGGTTTACAGTAATAGTGACTGCTGCGCGAGTTAAGCTGAGGGAATAACGATGCAACGCACCTTTTCGGCATTCTTGATGGTCCTGTTTTTATTCGTCGCACCGCTTCATGCGGAGCCCAACGTCTATGGTGAACAGCGTATCAGCGGCTGGTGGAATGCGCTGACGAATGATATATCCCGGACCTGGGAAGAGCCTCAACGTTACGATCTGTACCTGCCGTTCCTGAGCTGGCACGCTCGCTTTATGTACGACAAAGAAAAAACCGACAATTACAATGAAATGCCGTGGGGCGGCGGGCTGGGCGTTTCCCGCTATAACGAAGAGGGCAACTGGAGCGCGCTGTTCGCGATGATGTTCAAGGACTCGCACAACGAATGGCAGCCCGCGATGGGCTATGGCTGGGAGAAGGGCTGGTATCTGGATAATGCCAAAGATTTCCGCCTTGGGCTCGGTGCCGCGGCGGGCATCACGGCGCGAGATGATTTTGCCAACTATGTCCCGCTACCGTTCATCTTCCCGCTGTTTTCGGCCGGGTATAAGCGCGTTACCGTCCAGTTCACCTACATTCCCGGAACGTATAACAACGGTAACGTGCTCTTTGCCTGGCTGCGCTTAGGCTTTTAAAGGGTGATCACCTTTTTTGCCACGGCGTTAGACAATACCAGCATGGAGAAGAGAACAGAGGTAATGAAAGTGAGCACAATCAGCGCCAGCTTCATACCGAGAGAGGTCACCGGTATCAGCGCCGTCAGCAGATGAAACACCGAGTAGTGCACAATATACACGCCGGTCATCGTTTTGCTGATAGCGGCCAGAATGGACTCCTTAAATTCAGCATTGCGGCGAAAGCGCACGCCGTTTGCCGCAATCACCAGCGCGATGATCAAAATGTAAATTTGAGAGCCGGTGAGAATAAAGGCGTTTCTGTCCGCCTTGAACAGCGCGAAGAAGAAGTGGCGCTCGTAAAACCAGGTGAAGAGGTAGATAAACGGGATGGCGACAACCGCCGCCCTGACCACATTTTTGCGGCTAATCCACTCGGCGACTTTCGGGTCGCAGAAGAGTTGCCCCGTCAGATAGAACAGCAGCCACGTCCACAGCCGATACTGCGGTGAAAGAGAAAGGGCGTGCGCCTCAGGATAGAGCGCCGATAGCAGATCGTATCCGTAGGAAAAGAGCAGCAGGGCGGCAATCGCGCCGCAGAACAGCGCTCGCCGCTGGCTGAGCCACTCCACCGCCGGGTGGAAGGTGTAAATCACCACAAACGCAAACACGAACCAGGGCTGGATTAAATAGCCGCGCTGATAGGGCTCCCACAGGTAGTAGATCGTTATCCAGAACAGAAAAACAATCACCAGGCTTTTAATTTTGTCCAGCTGCCAGCGGGTGCCGTGCCGGGATTGTCCGTCGAGATAGCCTGCAACCACAAAAAACAGCGGCGTGGCGATGGTCGAGATAAAGGTTAAAAACCCCAGGATCCAGTGATAGTCATAATCATAATGATCCCAGGTGTTGTAGATGGTAAAGAAGGTGACCGCCGTCATACAGCCCAGCGTTTTGATAATGTTCAGCCCTGTCGCATTCATTGTTGTTTGGCTTCGTCCTTACGATGGAAACACGCATAAATCACGGGGAGTACCAGCAGCGTCAGGATTGTAGCAAATCCCAGTCCAAACATAATGACAACGGCCATGCTCTGGAAGAAAACGTCCAGCAGCAGCGGAGCCAGGCCCAGTACGGTCGTGAACGCGGTGAGCAGGATAGGGCGCAGGCGCGAGGTGGCGGCGTACACGATCGCCTCGTGCTGGTCCTTTTGCGTTTTCTGCTGTTCGATCTCTTCCACCAGCACGATGCCGTTACGGATGAGCATGCCGCTCAGGCTCAGCAGGCCAATCAGCGCCATAAAGCCGAACGGGATACCGGTAATCAAGAATCCAGGCGTGACGCCAATCAACGCCAGCGGCACGGTCAGCCAGATGGCGACGGCATTTTTTACCGAGCTGAACATCAGTACGGTGATAACAAACATCACCAGATACCCGAGAGGTAGCGTAGTGAATAGCCCCTGCTGCGCTTCGCTGGAGTTTTCCGCGTCGCCCCCCCACTCGATGCTGTAGCCGTGTGGCAGGCTAAGGGCATCAATCTGCGGCTTCACGCGGGCGAGAATGTCCCCGGAGGTTTGCTGGCTCAGCGGGTCCGGGTCCGTCTGCACCGTCAGCACCCTCGAGCGGTCGCGTCGAAGGATGAGCGGATCTTCCCACTCCAGCGAGAAGCGGCTGACGACGTTACTCAGCGGGATATACTGCTGCCGCGTCTGGCTCCACACCAGCACGTTGTTCAGGTGATTGGCGTCCAGCCGTTCGCTCTCAGGCGGGCGCACCACGACCGGGAGCAGGTCACTGCCTTCCCGGTACAGCCCCGCCCGGCTGCCGGAGAAGTTCATCTCCAGCGCGTTATCAACGTCCTGCTTATCCACGCCAAGCTCGCGGCCCAGGGCGGCAACGTACTGTGGGCGGATCACCTTGCTGCGGTTTTGCCAGTCGTTCCTGACGCTGCCGGTGGCCGGGTCGCGCGTGAGAATATCGTCCACCTGGCTGGCAATCAGGCGCAGCCTGTCAGGGTCGGGGCCTTTAATGCGCACCTCAATGGCGCTGTCGCCGGAGGGGCCAAACATGACGCGTTTGGTACTGGCGTTGACCTGCGGATAGTTTCGCGCGATGTACTCGTCAACGTGGCGCGTCAGGGCGGAGATGTTGCGCTGGTCGTCCATGCGCACCATGATCTGCGCATAGTTGCTGTACTGGCGCTGTCCGCTGTAGGTCAGAATGAAGCGCATACTTCCCTGACCAATGGTTGCGACGGTGGTCTCCACGCCCGGCTGGCCATTGATCGTCTTTTCAATATCGCTGGTCATTTTCTCAGTCCACTTGATATCGGTACCGTAGGGTAGCCACAGGTCGACAAAGAAAATCGGCGTATTAGACGACGGGAAAAAATTTTGCCGCACGGCGCCGAAGCCCCAGACAGAGGCTGCCAGCAGCGCAGCCATCACAATGAGCGTCGGTGCCTTATGGCGCAGCAGCGCGTTAAGCAGGCGCTGGTAGGCGCGGTAGAGGCGTTTGTCGTAAGGATCTGACTCGTCGGTTTTATCGGGCGCGCTGTTGTTTTTAAACAACCACCACTTAATCAGCACCGGGGTGAGGGTGAGCGCCGAGAACCAGCTCAGCATCAGGGAAATCAGCAGCACCTGGAACAGGGATTTACAGTATTCCCCGGTGGAATCCTGCGACAGCCCGATAGGGGCAAACGCCAGGATGGCAATCACCGTCGCCCCCAGCAGCGGCAGGGCGGAGCGGCGGATGATGTAGTTCACGGCGGTCAGCAGAGGCGAGCCCTGCTGTCGGGCAATCAACACCCCTTCGACAATCACGATGGCGTTATCCACCAGCATGCTGAGGGCGATAATCAGCGCCCCGAGCGAGATGCGCTGCAGCTCAATGCCCCACAGATACATAATCAGCAGCGTGCCCAGCACGTTAAGGGCGAGAGAAACCGCGATGATGATCCCGCTGCGTACGCCCATAAAGATCAGCAGCACGCCGATAACAATCGCCAGCGCCATCAGGAAGTTAATAATAAAACCGTTAACGGAGTGGCCCACTTCGGCTGCCTGATCGTAAAACAGATCTATCTGTATGCCCGCCGGTTTTTCCGCCGACATCTGGCTTAGCTTCGCCTCCAGCGCGTGGCCCACGTCGATCACGTTCACGCCGGGTATAAACGAGACGCCCATGGTGACGGCTTTTTTGCCGTTGGCATGGTAGATACTGGCCGGCGATTCGTTCAGCCCGCGCGACAGCGTGGCGATATCCCGCAGACGCGTCGCCGCCCCGGTGCCGGAAGGCGTGATGATGATATCCGCCAGTTCATCAAGATTTTCGAACTCACCGGTCGGGTGCAGGCGAATGGATTCGGTGCCGGAGGTGATTTCTCCTGCGCTGGAAACGACGTTAAGTCTGCTGAGCAGGGCGGAAAGCTGGTTCAGCGTAATGCCGCGCGCGGCCATTTTGGTCAGGGAGATATCGATGTTGACCTGCTGGCTAATGGCCCCGCCGATGGCGACCTTTGCGACGCCGGGGATCAGAATTAACTCCCGGCGCAGCTGCTCCGCATATCTCACCAGTTCAGGATTACTGAATTCATCTCCGGAAATGGCGAAGAAGAAGCCGAACACGTCGCCGAAATCGTCATTCACAAAGGGCGTGACGACGCCGGGCGGGAACTGACGCGAGGCATCGCCCACGCGGCGGCGCAGTTCATCCCAAATCTGCGGCAGCTCGTTCGAGTGATAGCGTGAAGCGATGTTAACGGTGATTTGCGACAGACCGTTTGAAGATATGGAGCTCACGTTGTCCAGATAAGGCAACTGCTGAAGGGCATTCTCCAGCGGAAGCGTCACCTCCTCTTCAACCTGCTGAGCGGATGCGCCGGGGTAGTGGGTCACCACCACTGCGGTTTTAATGGTAAAGGCGGGATCTTCCAGCCTGCCGATATTCAACAGGGCGAAAATACCCCCGATGCCCAGCAGCAGGATCGTTAGCCAGACGCGAACAGGGTTATTGATAAATTGACGAGAGATATCCATTACAGTCCCCGTTCACGCGTCCAGATACGTACCGGCTGGTTAGCATGGAGCTCCCCAACGCCCGCAGCCACCACGCGTTCGCCCGCCTTAAGCCCGCTGGTAATCACCACCCCTTCGGTGCTCACTTGCCCCACGCTGACCTTGCGGTCTTCGAGATGGAGCGCGTCGCCTTCGCCCGTTACGACCCAGACGTGCGGCTTGTTGCGCGGGCTGTTGTTCGGGTTAAAGACTGCCTCAACCGGTACGACCAGCGCCTGAGCGTCCGCGCCCGCCGGAAGGTTGGTTAAATTGATGGTCACCGTACCGCTTACGCCACCGACGGCGGGAAAATCATCCGGGCGCGGCATGGTCAGTATCACCTGCCAGGTCAGGGTATTACTGTCGCTGCTGCCCGAGTGCTCTTTGTAGACGGCGGTAAATTCCCGGTCCGGCATGGCGTTAATTTTCACCACGGGGCGATACTGCGCGTTGCGGATATCAAAGGCCTTAAACAGGTTTTCAGGGATACTGAACACCACGTCCAGCAGATCGGTACGGGTTAACGTGGCAATGGGCTGACCGGGGGATACCACCTGATGGTTTCGGACATGTACGCTGGCCACCGTCCCGCTGAAGGGGGCGACGAGCGTCATCTGATTCAGCTCTTCTCGGGCAATCTGCAGCGCCGCATTCGCCGAATCGCGGTTCGCACGCTGCACGTCCATTTCCGCTTTCGAAATCGCCTGGCGGCCTGCCAGCGTCTGGAAGCGATCGAATTGCCTCTGGGCCAGCGTCGCCGCCGTTTGTCTGTCGTTAACCCGCTGCTGGGCTTCACTGGCGTTCAGTCTGGCAAGCTGTTGTCCCTGTTTAACGGCTGCGCCCTGACGCACATCGAGCGCTTCAATTTGGCCTGCGCGCTTGAAGGAAAGGTCTGTGGCATCGCCCGATTCAATGCGGGCGGGGAAAACGCGCTGCCGGGCGTGACCGGGAGCCGTCACCTCCGCCACTTTTACCATCCTGGGCAGGGGGGATGCTTGCTTGGGTTTCGGGTCGCACGCCGTGAGCGTTAACAAAACGAACGGTAAAAGAGAGAGGTAGCGGTTCACTGTATTCCCCTAATAAATAACTGTTTTATTTATTCCATCACCTGGACAGGGGTGACACTATTCTGCCAGAACAGTGACGACCATATAGGTAAATAAACCAATCGCCGTGCTGGCGATAATGGCAAGTGCAATGAACATACCCAGACGGATCAGGCTTAAACCATACATACATTCCTCCATGAGCCGGAAGCGGTGGCTGACTATGAGCATAGTCGGCGAAAAGATAAATGTTAAATAACCATTATCAGTGGGAAAGCGCTAAACCTGATATTCCTGTGCTACGTTTAATATTATCCATCTTTTTTACCGTAGCTGGCATTAAGGGCAACCCCCTGCATTTAATGCGTTTTTTTGCTTCATTCACTCTCGTGTTGGTTATAAAAAGGATGCTCGATATGTATAAAAACATTCTCGTTCCGGTGGATGTCTACGAGACAAGCCTGGCGGATAAGGCGTTGCAGCATGCACAGTTTCTGGCACAAAGCGCATCGGGTGACATTCATTTGCTGCACGTCATGCCCAAATTTTCAGCCGAACTGACGCGTGGTTTTATTTCAGATGCGCGCAAAATGGATGAATATATGATTAATAATTCGAAAGAAAAGCTGTCTGACCTGGTCAAAAAAGTAAATCTGCCAGAAGAGCGTGTTCATCTCCACGTCCGTAGCGGGAATGTTCGTGATGAGGTTATTAAGCTGGCGGATGAACTTACCGTCGGCGCGATTATTGTCGGCTCGCGAAATCCAAATATTCAAACCCATTTGTTAGGATCGGAGGCGGCAAGTATTGTTCGTTACGCACATGTTCCTGTTTTCGTTATTCGTTAATTACAGAGAAGCAAGGTGATTTCTGAATAGAACCTGAGGAAGGAACGATGAAAACAGGAAAACCTGAACGTCCGTATTATCAACAAACCGTTGACGAAACCCTGTCGAATATCCACTCCACCCTGGAAGGCCTTAGCGGAACTGAGGCATCAGCCCGACTTCAGCGGCACGGTGAGAATGCGTTACCGCAAAAAAAGGGCAAACCCGCCTGGCTGCGCTTCCTGGCGCATTTTAACGACGTATTGATTTACGTGCTGCTGGTGGCCGCGTTGCTTAAGCTCTTTATGGGCCACTGGGTAGACATGTTTGTGATCCTTGGGGTTGCCATCATTAACGCGCTGATTGGCCATATCCAGGAGAGCAATGCTGAAAAATCGTTGCAGAGCATTCGCAATATGCTCTCCAGCGAAGCCGTAGTGGTACGACAGGGGAATCATGAAACGATCCCCACCACGGCGCTGGTTCCGGGAGATATCGTGGTGATCCGCGCCGGAGATCGTATCCCTGCGGACCTGCGCGTGATTGAAGCGCATAACCTTCGCGTGGAGGAGGCCATCCTGACCGGCGAATCCACCGTTGTTGAGAAAAACAGCGATGCGTTAAGCGGGGAACTGCCCTTAGGTGACCGGTATAATCTGCTCTACTCGGGCACCACCGTCAGCTCCGGCGGCGGTAAAGGCGTGGTGGTGGCAACCGGGGGTGAGACCGAGCTGGGCCACATCAATCAGATGATGTCCGACATTGAAAAGCACCGCACGCCGCTGATGGTGCAGATGGACAAGCTCGGTAAGACCATCTTCATCACTATCCTGGTGATGATGGTGGCGCTGTTTGTCTTTAGCCTCTTGTTCCGGGATATGCCGGTTTCTGAACTGGTGCTGTCGCTTATCAGCCTCGCCGTTGCCGCCGTGCCGGAAGGCCTGCCGGCCATCATCTCCATCATCCTTTCGCTTGGCGTACAGGCCATGGCGCGCCGCAAGGCCATCATTCGCAAGCTGCCTACGGTTGAAACGCTGGGGGCGATGACGGTCATCTGTTCGGATAAAACCGGCACCCTGACGATGAATGAAATGACGGTCAAAGCGGTGATTACCGCTGACACGACCTATCGCGTGGAGGGCGACAGCTACGAACCGGTGGGGAATATTCACCCCGTAGATGACCCAACGCCCGTCAGCGTGACGCAGGGTTCCCTGCTGGAACGCTACCTGCGCACCATTGACCTTTGTAATGACAGCCAGCTGATCAAAGACGAGCAGGGGCTGTGGAAAATCACCGGGGGCCCAACCGAGGGCGCGCTGAAGGTGCTGGCGGCGAAAATCCCGCTCCCACCGCTCGATACCGAAATGCGCAGCAAAATCCCGTTTGATTCACAGTATAAATACATGTCCACCCTGTACCGGCTGGGTGATGAAGAGGTGATTTTAATCACCGGCGCGCCGGACGTCCTGTTCCGCCTCTGCCAGTACCAGCAGACGAATGACGGGCTGCAGCCGTTCGATCAGCCTTACTGGGAAGGGAAGATAGAAGAGTATGCCCGGGAAGGTCTGCGCATGGTGGCCGCGGCCTGGAAACCTGCCCGCGAGGGGCAACGCGAGCTGGATCACCCGGACCTGCATGATGGCGTGATCCTGCTGGGTATTGCTGGAATGATGGATCCGCCGCGTCCTGAAGCCATTACCGCCATTGCCGACTGTCTGCAGGCCGGGATCCGCGTGAAAATGATCACCGGCGACCACCCGCAAACGGCCATGAGCATTGGGCAAATGTTGGGGATTGGTAACGCCGCAAGCGCTGTTACCGGACGTGAGCTGGAAGCAATGGACGATCGTCAGCTGAGCGACGCCGCGCAGCAGTACGATATTTTCGCCCGAACCAGCCCGGAGGATAAATTCCGCCTTGTGCAGGCCCTGCAAAGTAAGCAGGAAGTCGTGGGCATGACCGGGGATGGCGTAAACGATGCCCCGGCGCTCAAGCGGGCGGATGTGGGTATCGCCATGGGGATTAAGGGGACGGAAGTGACCAAGGAGGCCGCCGACATGGTGTTAACGGATGACAACTTTGCCACCATTGCCAGCGCTGTGCACGAGGGACGCCGGGTTTACGACAACCTGAAAAAGACCATTCTGTTCGTTATCCCCAGCAACATCGCGCAGGCTCTGCTGATCATCATCGCGCTGCTGGCGGGGAACCTGATCCCGCTGACGCCGGTCCTGATCCTGTGGATGAACATGGCCACGTCGGCAACGCTGTCGTTTGGCCTGGCGTTTGAAGCGGGTGAGAAGGACATCATGAACCGGCCACCGCGCAAGGCTAATCTCCATGTGATGGACGGCTATGCCATCTGGCGCGTGGTGTTTGTCGGTCTGATGATTGCCATTAGCGCCTTCGTGCTGGAAGCCTGGCTACAGCCGCGCGGCTATTCGGCGGAATTTATCCGCACCGTGCTGCTGCAAACCCTGGTGACCGCGCAGTGGTTCTACATGCTTAACTGCCGCGTGAATGACGGCTTCTCGCTGAGCAAAGGCCTGCTGGCGAATAAAGGGATTTGGATCGTGAGCGGCGTACTGCTGGCGCTACAGCTTCTTATCATTTACGCACCGTTCATGCAGATGCTGTTTGGCACCGAAGCGCTGCCGTTCCGCTACTGGGTCATCACCTTCCTGATTGGTTTTGTGATGTTCCTTATTGTCGAGGCGGAGAAAGTGCTGACGCGCAGGTGGCGCAAAACCGAAGCGTAATAGCGTAAACTGAGAAAGCCTGCCTGAGCCCGGGCTTTCTCTTTTTTGAGCACAGGAAACTATGATGCGACTTACCTGGTTCGTCCTTGCGCTGTGTGCCGCTATACCCGGTGCGTTTGCCGTAACCTATACGCTTCCGCCGGAAGGCAGTCGTCTGGTGGGAACCCCGATTATCATCACCGTTCCTGAAGGTAACACGCTGCCTCTGGAAGCCTTTGCCGCGCAGTACGGGCAGGGGCTGAGCAATCTGCTGGAAGCGAACCCGGGCGTAGATCCTTTTTTGCCTAAATCCGGCACCCGGCTGGTGATCCCTCAGCAGCTGATTTTGCCCGACACCGTCCGCGAGGGCATTATCGTGAATGCTGCGGAAATGCGTCTCTACTATTATCCGCCTGGCGGTAATACCGTTGAAGTTCTGCCCATCGGCATAGGTCAGGCCGGACGCGAAACCCCCCGTAACTGGGTGACGGCCGTTGAGCGTAAGCAGGAGGGGCCAACCTGGTCTCCGACGCCGAACACGCGCCGTGCCTATGCGGCAGAAGGGAAAACGCTGCCGGCATTCGTGCCCGCCGGACCGGATAACCCGATGGGGCTGTATGCCATTTATATCGGCAGGCTGTATGCCATTCACGGCACAAACTCAAATTTCGGCATCGGGCTGCGGGTAAGTCAGGGCTGTATTCGTCTGCGTAATAACGACATCAAGTATCTTTTCGATAACGTTCCCGTAGGCACCCGCGTACAGCTTATCGACAGGCCGGTTAAAGTCACCACCGAGCCGGACGGCAGCCGCTGGGTGGAAGTTCACGAGCCATTATCACGTAACCGCGCGGAGTTTGAGTCAACCCGGAAAGTGCCGCTGCCTATTTCAGCCGCGCAGCGAACGCAGCTGATAAACGAGGGCGCGGGCGCTGAGCTGGAACGACGGTCGGGGATGCCCGTGAAGCTTGGCATGTAAAGGCATAGTGCGGGCTGGTGCCCTCACCCCAACCCTCTCCCACGGGAGAGGGGGCACACACGAGCCCCGTAGGTCGGGTAAGGCGCAGCCGCCACCCGACAATTTTTCGAGATGCAGAAAAGCAAAAAGCCTGCTTTAAAAGCAGGCTTTTCAAATTTGGCTCCTCTGACTGGACTCGAACCAGTGACATACGGATTAACAGTCCGCCGTTCTACCGACTGAACTACAGAGGAATCGTGTGAACGGGGCGCATATTATCGACCTGCGTTCGCCTTGTCAAAGGGTGGATCAAAGCCTTTTGATCGTTTGCTGACAAAATCGGCAAAGTGATGTTTTTGGCAGCGGAATGCACCGTCATGGTGCGGGTGTACCCCTAATGGGGCAGATCATAAACTGCTGTTTCGGTAATAAAACCCCCCTCTGTAATTAGGTTTCCTTATTTTCAGGCGCTTAGCGAACAATTTAGACCGCCTGGTAAAAGTGGCATTCATATTGCAAAACCTGTTCAACAACGACAGCCGGTTCCGGCACAGCATTTCGAACAGGGGGCAAAATGAACTTAAGACGACTGAAATACTTCGTAAAAATCGTCGATATCGGCAGCCTGACTCAAGCGGCAGAAGTGCTGCATATCGCGCAGCCTGCGCTGAGCCAGCAGGTGGCTACTCTGGAAGGCGAGATGGATCAGCAGCTGTTGATCCGCACCAAACGCGGCGTCACGCCAACGGAAGCAGGCAAGATCCTGTATACCCATGCGCGCACCATCCTTCGCCAGTGTGAACAGGCGCAGCTGGCGGTGAATAACGTGGGCCAGACCCTGAGCGGACACGTTTCTATCGGCCTGGCGCCGGGAACTGCCGCGTCCTCTATTACCATGCCGCTGCTGCAGGCCGTTCGCGCCGAGCTGCCTGAGGTGCTGGTCTACCTGCACGAAAACAGCGGCTCCGTGCTGAATGACAAACTGCTCAACGGCCAGCTGGATATGGCGGTCCTTTACGATCGCTCCCCGGTCGCCGGCATCACCAGCCAGCCGCTGCTGAAAGAAGATCTCTACCTCGTGGGCACCCGCGACTGTCCGGGCCAGAGCGTAGACCTTACCGCCGTGGCAGAGATGAACCTTTATCTGCCGCGCGACTACAGCGCCGTGCGCGTGCGCGTGGACGAAGCGTTCTCCCTGCGCCGCCTGACGGCCAAAATCATCGGTGAAATTGACTCAATCTCCACGCTCACCGCGGCCATTGCCAGCGGAATGGGTGTGACGGTTCTGCCGGAATCCGCAGCCCGCTCGCTGTGCAGCGCGGCGAACGGCTGGATGGCGCGCATCACTACGCCTTCGATGAGCCTACCGCTGTCGCTGAACATGTCTGCACGCGGTTCGCTGTCGCCGCAGGCGCAGGCGGTAAAAGAGATTTTGATGTCGCTGGTCAGCAAGCCGTCGCTTGAGAACCGTGAACTCCAGCTCGTGAGCTGATATTCCATAAAAGCATAAGATGCTGGTTTTTATTATTTGTTCTGCAGCGCGGCTGACTCTAACAATAGAGCTATGTCAGATGCGCCGGAGTGAATCGTGAATTTCCAGCAACTTAAAATTATCCGTGAGGCGGCCAGGCGGGACTACAACCTGACCGAGGTCGCCAATATGCTTTATACCTCTCAGTCCGGCGTCAGCCGCCATATCCGCGAGCTGGAAGAGGAGCTGGGCATAGAGATTTTTATCCGTCGCGGCAAGCGGCTGCTCGGCATGACGGAGCCGGGTAAGGCTTTGCTCACCATCGCAGAGCGGATCCTCAACGAGGCCAGCAACGTGCGTCGTCTGGCGGATCTCTTTACCAATGACGCCTCGGGCGTACTCACCATCGCTACCACCCACACCCAGGCGCGCTACAGCCTGCCGCCGGTGATTAAAGCGTTCCGCGAACTTTTCCCCGACGTCCGTCTGGAGCTTATCCAGGGCACGCCGCAGGAAATTGAAGTGCTGCTGCAAAACGGTGGGGCGGATATCGGCATAGCCAGCGAACGCCTGAGCAACGACCCGCTGCTGGTGGCGTTCCCCTGGTTCCGCTGGTACCACAGCTTATTACTCCCGGTCGATCATCCGCTCAATCAGGTCTCTCCCCTGACGCTGGAAGACATTGCGAAATGGCCGCTCATTACCTACCGCCAGGGGATCACCGGACGCTCGCGTATTGATGAAGCCTTCAACCGCAAAGGGTTAACGCCGGACGTGGTGCTGAGCGCGCAGGATTCTGACGTGATCAAAACCTACGTCGAGCTGGGTCTGGGCATTGGTCTGGTGGCGGAACAGTCCAGCGGAGAACGCGAGGACGGGAACCTGGTGCGTCTTGATACGCGTCACCTGTTTGACGCTAACACCGTATGGCTTGGCCTGAAGCGCGGGCAGCTGCAGCGCAACTACGTGTGGCGCTTTATCGAGCTCTGCAACGCCGGGCTGTCGGTGGATGAGATTAAACGCCAGGTGATGGAACCGGAAGAAGTGGCGATTGATTATCAGATTTAGGCGCTGGTTTGCCCGGTAGCGCTGCGCTGACCGGGCTCATCGCTTAGTTGAACGGATATTTTTTAAAGACCGCCTGTGATTCAAATGATTCGGCAGCCGCCTGAATCTCTCTAAAATCCGCTGCGTTAACGACGTGCGGAATCATCGACTGAATAAACGTCCAGACAACCGTGCTCGTGACGGCAACCTGATCGGGATCGGCGGAGGCCGGACGCGTCTTCAGCAAGGCATTCCATTCCCTGCAGGCCGCCAGCAGCTGGGTTGTAATGCGTTCGACCCATAAAGCGTGCTGCTTTTCCAACGGGCGCTGGTGGTGTTCATACACATTTTGCACGGCTTTCTCCGCGGCGGCGAGGATAAAGCCCAGCGTCTGAAGATCGTTTGCCAGCGCATCCGGCGCGACGGGCAGGAGCCTCCGCTCGGGTGCGGCCTGAGCCTCGAAATAATTCAGTATCAGCGACGAATCCATCAAACGTACTCCGTTATCCAGAATCAGCGTGGGCGCTTTTACCGCGGGGTTGATTCGGGAGAACGCTTCGAAAGTGCTAAAGACCGACAGCGGTTGGCTTTCAAACTCAACGCCATAAAGCTCAAGGGAGATCGCCACGCGCCGTACATAAGGTGAATCCATCATGCCAACAAGCTTAATCATCGTTCCCGTTTTCCTGTCTCTGTGAAATAACGCGTCATTGAAGAGGATGAACAGACAGTACAATACAAACTTCCTGGCGAATATCTTCAGTATCTTACCGTAAAGGTTAGTATTACTGACATGTGGGCAAGTTGCCGTTATACATCCAGCGCGGATAAGGGAGAGCTTTCATGTCGGATTTTCCACCCATTGCCAGTTTGCGAAGCTTTGAAGCCGTCGCCCGTCTTGGCAGCGTGACGCTGGCGGCGAAAGAACTCCATGTTACCCATTCCGCAATCAGCCAGCAGATCAAACTGCTGGAGGAGATGGTGGGCGTAAAGCTCTTTATCCGTCAGGGACGCGGGGTGCAGATCAACGAAGAAGGGCGGCTATATGCCTTACAGGTGCGCGAGGCGTTGAACCATATTGCGGATGCCACCCGGCTCGTACAGGTGAAGCCGAGAAAGCAGGAGCTGACGCTGGCGATGGTGCCGTCTTTTGGATGCCACTGGCTGTTGCCGCGTCTGGAACGCTTTCGGGCGAAATATCCGCTTATCACCCTTCGGATCCAGGCCAGCCTGACGGTCACCAGCCTGCAGCAGGAGGGGATAGACATCTCGATACGGATGGGGAAAGGAAACTGGGAAGGGAGTGAAAGCCAGTACCTTTTTTCCGATGAACTCATTGTGGTGGCCGCGCCTGGCTATAACGACGGTGTGTTGCCCGCTACGCCGGCTGAGATTGCAAAAAGTCATATTATTTTTTCCATGGAGTCGTGGAAAACGTGGTGCGTGAATGCGGGGCTGGAGAAAGAGATCGTGCCTGGCGGTTTATGCATTAACGACTCCAATATCATTATCGAAGCTGTTCGGCTCGGGAAAGGGATCGCGCTGGAGCGCCGCTCTCTGGTTCAGGATGCCATCACCCGGGGTGAACTGGTCCAGCTAACCTCCATTACCGCGCCGTATCCCTGGCCTTACTGGCTGGTGACAGCGCGGTCAACGGAGACGAAGCCGGAGGTGGCTCTTTTTGTCGCATGGCTGGATGAGGAGGTGGCGGTCTGGCGGCAGTTGACGGGCTGCTGAACTTTTTTCGATGCTGCTCGTAACAAAATGAATATCCAACAAGGGATACACAGAATTACTCTGGCACGCGTTCAGTCTTTCCGTAACCCCACAAGATTCTGCTTTTCCATCTCTGCATAATCATCGCTATAGCTTTGCATGTATATAGCTTTTGATCTATATTGGATGGGAGGCCTTGTGTGGGCAATTAACACGACGGACAGGTTTGATCGCTGGTTCACTTCGCTTGACGATACCGAACGCGCCAGCGTACTTGCAGCCCTGCTTGTTTTGCGAGAGAAGGGGCCGGGTTTATCGAGACCCTACGCTGATACGCTTAAAGGCTCTCGTCACAGCAACATGAAAGAGCTACGTATTCAGAGTAAGGGCGATCCCTTGCGGGCGTTTTTCGCCTTTGATCCAAACCGCACGGGTATCGTGCTTTGTGCGGGTAATAAGGTCGGCAATGAAAGGCGATTCTACGATGAGATGCTTCTCGTTGCTGACCGGGAATTCACTCACTGGCTGAATACATTAAAAGGGAGGGAATAGCGCGATGGGAAGAACCCTTGAGCAGCTTATAGCGGATGAAAAGCCGGAGGTTGTCGCCAGCGCTCAGGCGATAGCAACGGATATTTTGCTCAACATTCATCTTGCTGAGTTACGCGAGAAAGTACAAAAAACGCAGGTAGAAATGGCGCAGGCGTTGGGTATCAGGCAACCTACCGTTGCGGTAATGGAAAAGCCCGGGCGCGATTTGAAACTCTCTTCTCTCAAGCGCTACGTTGAGGCGGCGGGCGGAAAGCTGCGGCTTGATGTGGAGCTGCCGGATGGCTCGCACTATGAGTTTGTACTGTAGGGCAGAAAAGCAAAAAAACCTGCTTCAAAACCGCCAGCATGACCGTCACTCGCGGTGATGAACGAATAGATGCAGTTACTTATGGGTAGAAGTGGGGACATGCTGCTGCATCAATTCAACGATCCAATCAATAAAAACGCGCAGTTTGACGTTAACGTGGCGGTTCGGCGGAAATGCCAGATACAGGGGCATTGGATCAATACGCCAGTTTTCAAATAGCGGAATCAAGGAACCACATGCCTGATGCGCTGCCGCCATATAGACGGGTAGCGCAATCACGCCTAATCCCGCGAGCCCGGCTTCGAGGTAGGCGTTGCCATCATCCACTGCAAGCACATAGCTTCCCGTGATTTCAATACGTTCACTCTCACCGTTCAGTACCAGAGGATCAATCTTACCGGTGCGTGAGGACAAGAATCCCACTATGCGATGGTCCGTGTTTTCCAGCTCTCGCGGGTGCGCAGGGGCGCCGAGGCGTTCCACGTAGCTCGGTGCGACGTAAACACCGATTTGCAAATCGCCAACATGGCGTGCGATCAGGGACTGGTCATTGATTCCCCCGCCGCGCACGACGCAATCCACGTTGTCGCCGATCAGATCCACCACCCGGTCACTCACGCCCATGTCGAACTGGATATCAGGGTAGCGCGCGTGAAAAGCCGGTAGCGCGGGCACCAGCACCAGGCGGGCGAGAGGAGTGGGCACATCTACCCGTAGCCGTCCTCTGGGCGTAATTGCCGCGCTGGACAGGCTGTTTTCAGCATCTTCCATGTCCGCCAGCAGGCGGATGACGCGCTCGTAGTAGACCGCGCCATCAGGAGTCACACCGAGCCTGCGGGTGGTGCGATGGAGCAGCTTTACGCGCAGGCGAGCTTCGAGCTGCTGAATAAGCTGCGTCACCGTGGTTTTGCTCATATGAAGCGTTTGGGCAGCCCTGGTGAAACTGCCAGCCTCCACCACGCGAGCAAAGGCGCGCATCGCATCGAAACGATCCATCCCAGGTCCTCTCTTTTCGCTGATTGTTTGGATATTACAAACAATGATGAACAAAGTCGCTTGTTTATTCGCCCGATCTGGCACCTGTAAAGTGTCTTTATGTTCACCGGGCAGATTTCGCCCCATTACAGAGGCACAAACATGACAACACGCGAAGCAGTTTTTCCATTAGGACGGCAGGCGCTCTACGAGCGTAATCGCTATTCACCCGCCATCAAATCTAACGGCTTCCTGTTTGTTTCGGGACAGGTAGGTAGCCGGGAGGATGGTTCGCCTGAAGAGGATCTCAACGCGCAGATCCGGCTGGCATTCGATAACCTTAATGCTGTTCTCGCAGCTGCGGGCTGCACGTTCGATGACGTGGTTGACGTTACCCTCTTTGTCGTCGATCCCGAGTCAAACCTCGACGCAATCTGGAGTATCCTGCCAGAATATTGGGGGGAAGCGCCTTACCCTACGTTGACCGGGATCGGCGTGACGTGGCTGTACGGATTCCAGTTTGAGATTAAGGTGATTGCCAGGCTGCCCTAAGCGACAGGAGCTTTTTGCCATACGGCAAATTATCCGAACGCAGAAAAGCAAAAAGCCTGCTTTAAAAGCAGGCTTTTCAAATTTGGCTCCTCTGACTGGACTCGAACCAGTGACATACGGATTAACAGTCCGCCGTTCTACCGACTGAACTACAGAGGAATCGTGTGAACGAGGCGCATAGTAGCGACCTCGGTACGCCTTGTCAAAGGGTGAAAACGCACTTTTCTTTCGTTTGCCGACAATTTCAGCAAATCGCTGATTTTATAGCAAATTCGCGTTGAAATTACACAGCAAAATGCGCCGCCCGCAGGCGGCGCTCAGGATCAGAACAGTACGGAGTAGTTCAGACCAAAGGTACGTCCGCGGCCTTTATAGGTATACAGCCCCGGCGCACCGTAGGTTGGGCTATACAGACCCGGTGCGCGCTGGCCCCAGGCGGTGGTGTAGTCTTTGTCCAGCAGGTTTTCCACGCTGAAGCTGACCTTACCCACCGGCAGGGCGTAGCTGCCCAGGAAGTCGACCGTGTTATAGCCATCGATCTTCTTGCCGTCGGAGTCTGACACGTCAAAGGTCTGCGTGCTCTGTACGCGCAGGGTCCAGTCGCCCGGCGCCCAGTTGACCCATGCGCTGGCTTTCGACGGGCTTGCGCTGTCAACCGTCAGCTTCTCCCATTTCCCGTTTTCGCGCGTTTCAGACTTGATGGCGTTAAAGTTCGCACCGGTGCTCCAGTCGCTGTCGGTGAAGAAATAGTCCACCTGACCTTCCACCCCGTAGATACGACGCTTGTCGTCTTCCAGGTTGATGGTCATATCCGTCTTGTTGATGGTGATGGTTTTATCCGAGAGCGAGTAATACGCCGCGACCTGCGTGCGCAGGTTATCGCCGGTGTAGCGCCAGCCCAGCTCATAAGCGTTGACCTTGATACCGTCCAGCGTCGAGTCGTTCACGTTGACGCTGTTCAGCAGGCGATAGTGACCGTTGCTGAGCTGATAGGTGCCGGAGCCGTAGTACTTCGCCAGGTCCGGAATTTCGAAGCCCTGGGAGAAGTTAAACCACAGCTGCTGCTGTTCGGTCAGGCGACCGAGGATCCCGGCGTTAAACAGGAAGTTATTGTAATCGGTTTTCCCGCCCGGCACCGCGTCGGCGGAGGTGGCTTTCCCGGTGGCGATGGCCTGCTGCTGGGTATAACCGACAAAGTCGTCCACCTTGTTCTCGGTGTACTGATAACGCACGCCGCCGCTCAGGGTGATGGCGTCAATGTCGTAGCTGGCCTGCAGGAACGGGGCGAGGTTGGTGATGCTGTAGCCCGGGTAACGGCCCACGTTGTAGGCGTTATCCAGCTCCATGCCGCCGCTCGCCGCAGCCTTGCTCAGGTTAAAGAACTGCTGGTTGGCATCGAAGGTTTCGTGGTCGGCATCCACACCCCAGGTCAGCGTCAAATCGTCCACCGGCTTGCTGTTCAGCGTCAGCTTGCCGCCGTAAAAATCGGTTTTCTGCTGGGACGCGCCGATGCTGCTCACCACGCCTTTGGTCAGGGTCGGGAACGGATAATAGGTCAGGCTCTCGTCGCGATAGTAAATCTGCGCGACCAGATCCTGGCCCCAGAAGTCGGTATTGGAATACTGAAGGTTAATCAGATGGCGCTCGGTACCCGGTACGCGGTCAGAATCGAGATTATCTTTGTTGTACGCGGTCGCATCGCCCGTTACCGCCGAGAAGTTCTTCCCGAGATACAGCCCATGCTTGCCGTCGGACTCGCTCTTGTAGTACTGCGTCGTCAGCTGCAGCTGCTGACGATCGTCAATGTTGATGGTGCCTGTGCCCATCACATCAATACGGTCGGAATACTGGAGACCGGTCTGGGTGTTATCGATAATCACCTCGTTGCCTTTGCCGTCATACCAGCCGCCGTAGCGCTGATACGACACCGACAGACGACCGGAGGCGTTGTCGTTGCCGCCGCTTACGGCTGCCGACACGTTCTCATCGTGATCGTTGTGGCTATTAAACCCGCTTTTTGCCCCGGTCTGGAACTCAACCTCGGTATCCGGCTGGCCCTTTTTGGTGACGATGTTCACCAGGCCGCCTGTGCTGCCGCCGCCGTAGAGCGAGGTGGCGCCGGAGATCACTTCGATACGGTCAATGTTGAACGGATCGATAGAGTCCAGCTGGCGGCTGTCGCTGCGGGACGAGTTCAGGCGAACGCCGTCCACCATCACCATCATGGAGCGGCCGCGCAGGTTCATGCCGTAGTTGGTACGGCCCTGGCTGCTGACGTCCATGCCCGGGATCAGCTGCGCCAGCACCTCTTTAATCTCTTTCCCACCCTGAACCTGCTGTTCAATTTCAGCCCGTTCAATGACCCAGGTGGTCTGCGCCATCTCCGCCACGCTGCGGTGCGCGCGGCTGGCGGAGACCACGATATTTTCTTCCTTTTGTTCTTCCGCCCACGCAGAGGTAGAAAGCATTGCAAGCAAGCAAGGATTTAAAACCCAAAGATGAGAACGTTTCATTGTTATGTTGATCCTGATTGTGTGTGTCAGTACTCGGTGGTTTTTGCTAATGATTTAAAAACCGGGCTGCTGTCCGGGCTGGTGGTGGTGCGCCAGTGGATAACGCCGGGTGTGGTGGCCAGCTCAAACGGCTCGTCGGCGTGCGCGCGATTAAGAATTCGCGCCGCGCGCCAGGCCATCAGGCTGAGCTGGGGTTCGGCAATGCCGAGACGGTGCATCCCGGCGTTCACGGCGAACAGGCGGTTGCTCTGCGGACCGTCCCATTCGAGAGTGAAATCATTGTTAATGCAGAAGGCTTCGTCCGTGTCCAGATGCAGGCGGTGAGACAGCGGCGCGAGGAACGCGGGCTGCACGGCGCGGTAGCCGGTGGCGAAAATCACCACGTCGCTATCCAGCTGCTCGCGGCCGCCGTCGAGGTGATGCTGAATGCTCAGGCGATGTCCGTTTTCCTGGCGCGTCAGGGCCGTCACCGAGCGGGACGGCATCAGGTGCGCCCAGGGTTTTTCACGCAGCACTTCGAAGCGGTGGTACATGGCGCGGTAAATCGCCAGCAGGGACTCGGTGGTGATGCCGTCGGAGGTCATCTTCTGCTCGTGCAGCATCTGACGTCGGGCTTCTTCGCCCAGCGTGGAGAAGCTGTCCACGTACTCCGGCGTGAAATACTCGTTGGCAAAGGCGGCTTCATCCAGCGCGTTATAGTTATTGCGGCGCGATACCCAGTTCAGGCTCAGCGGCTGGCCCCATTCGCCGCGGAAGATATTCAGGAACAGATCGGCCCCGCTCTGGCCGCCGCCGACGACGGTGACGCGCTTGCCGGTGAGATCCGGCGTGCGCAGCATCATCTCGCTGGCGTGGAAACAGGTATCGTCCTGCGTCGTAACGCAGTCAGGCAGGTTGATCTGTTTGCCAATACCCACGCAGACGTGGCGCGCCAGGAAGCGGTCGCGCTGGGTCACCACCTCAAAGAGGCCGCTTTTCTCATCAAAGCTCACCTGCTGGACCTGCTGGCTGAAGGACAGATTGGTGAGGTTTTCCGCCGCCCAGCACAGGTAGTCCGCAAACTCTTCGCGGGAGACGGTGCGCTGCTCGGTAGTCAGGAAGCGATAGAACTTTTTGCGCTGCACCAGGTAGTTCAGGAAGCTGTGGCGGTTGGTCGGCTCCACGGCGCTGACCAGATCCTTCAGGAAGCTGGTTTGCATGTGGCAGTCCGGCACCATCATTCCCGGGTGCCAGGAGAAGTGCGGTTTACGCTCAAGGAACAGCGAGCTAAAGCCGTCCAGCCCTTCGGCCAGAGCGGCGATGCTGAGGTTAAACGGGCCAATACCAATGCCGATGAAATCATAGGTTTTCATTGCGCTGACTCCCGGGGGGCGAGAAAAAGAGGGTTATCAAGGTCGGTGACGTAGTTCGGCAGCATGCGGCTGCCGCCGTCGTGTTCGGAGAAGGTCAGTTTGACCGGGTTGAGGATCACGCGAATAATCTGCGGCTTGAAGAGATCGAATTTTGCGAAGCGCTCTGCCAGATCCGGGTGCGCCGCCATATAACCCCGTAATACCCCGGCCAGAATCTGGTAGAAGCGCGTTTCGCTCACGCCGCATTGCAGGGTGAGGCGCGAGATAAAGCGCAGCACCGTCACAAAGTTGCCGGTTTGCAGGTCGTGAATGATGTAATCCGCGCTCAGGCGCGCCGTGACGGCCTTCACCTGCTCCGGCAGGCTCTGGGCCTGCGGGAAATCTTCATCCACCAGGCGCATATCGCCCTGGAAATCTTTCAGCAGGATGCGCTGCGGGACGTAATCCTTCATCACCAGCGTCACGTTCTGGCCGTGGGCGATCAGCGCCACGCCGTAGCGGCAGAGCAGGTGATAGAACGGGATCACCGTTGCCTCAAACAGCTTTTCCAGCCATGCGTCGGCGCTTAGCCCCGAGCGTTTAATCCACGCGTCGATCAGCGGGCGCCCGGCATTGTCGGTTTCCATCAGCGCGGCCATCAGCACCGCCTGTTCACCGTCTTCTAAATAACAGGACGGATTCTCGCGCCAGATCACCCCCAGCATCTCCTGATAGCGGTAGGGCGCTTTCGGCAATGCGTCATAGCCAGGATGCGACAGATATCCGGCAGCGGGTTCGCCAAGCACCTGCGCGCCAGAGCGGGCAAGCGTGGCGTCGGTGGCAAACTGCTGCTGAAGCCAGCGCGAGGCCAGCGGCCCGGCGGCAATGTATTTGCCCGGAATGCCGCGATAGCAGGAGGTGTTGTAGATGGTCAGCGGAAGCTTGATGTCATACGGCGCGCGACGGCTGGCGTTGGTGAGCGTGCGCAGGGACTGCTGCGCCAGATACTCGTCGCCAAATTCGCCCAGCTCAACCATCTCTTCGCGCGCCAGCTGCGCCAGGAAATGAATGGCAATCTTCTGCTGCCACTGCCACGGGTGCAGCGGCACCGGCAGCCAGCCGTCGTTGAGATGCAGCGCCTGCCAGCGGGCGTCAAAGCGGGCGCGCTCGGCGTTGTCCATGGCGCTCGCCAGCAGAGCGTTGATCTCGCAATCGGCGTCGCTGCTCCAGACCAGATGCTCCCGCTGAACGGCAACCCAGTGCAGGCGAAAACGTCCGCGATACTCGGGCGCGTACTGACGCAGCGCGTCCAGGCCCCAGCCGCGGCGACCTTTGTTGAAAATAAACTTCGGGTGACCGCTCATCAGACACTGTAATTCGTCCGGGTCGAGGTGGATCAGCGCGTCCGCGTCCAGCGCTTCACGCGCCTGCAGCAGCTGCATGTCGCCGCGCAGCGTGGCGTAGAGATCTTCCATATGCTCTGCCGTTTGCGCGTCGCTCATCTCCAGCACCGTCGCCAGCTGCAGCAGCGCGCGTTCCGCTTCGACGGCTTCGCCGCTGGCGGCGATCAGGCTGTCCGGGTCGATATGCAGCCAGCCCCAGATCCCGCGCGCGGCGCGAAACTGCCAGGACTCGTTGCCTATGGCGATGCGCCAGACGTCCGACGAAACCGGCTCAGCGCGCAGGGTGCGTTCGTACTCCAGCTCGGCGAGGATCTTCGCCACCATCTCGCGGTTCACTTTCTGCCAGAGCGCGTTCACAGTTCCACCTCGCTGAAGAAGCGGTGGCGCTGGCTCATGATGAGGCGCGAGCGCTTGTGCGGGAAGTCGAACTCTTTCACCGTCTCGAAACCGGCGGAGGCCAGATGGCGGAACAGGCGCTGGTTGTCGAAGCGCGGCTCGGCCACGATGCGCGCGGTGCGCGGTTCATTGAGATACAGATAGTGGCTCAGGCCGCGCAGCCAACTGCGGATGTACTGCGCGCCGCGCCAGTTCTCTTCGCCCACCAGCATGTGCAGGCCGCGGTCAAACGGCTGCCAGCGGTAGTGGCGGCCAATGCGGTCTTCCGCCGCCCAGTAGAGCTCAAAATAGCCGAACGGCTGGTCATCGAAGCAGCCGATAACCGGGTAGCAGTAGGTCGAGTCAAGCTGACGGCGCAGGTAGCTTTCCTGCTCGGCCTGCGGGCCCGCCATCTCCCAGAAGGCGTTCACGCGCGGGTTGTTCATCCATTGGGTAAAGCGCTCGCCGTCCAGCGCCACGTCGACCACGCGGAAGCTGAGGGTGCGCTTAATTTGCGGATCGTAGCGACGGTATATTTCGCCCTGCGGGCGGTGAGGACGCAGCGGGAAGTACAGCTGACGGCTCTCATCAAACTGCATCCCGCCGCTGGCCTGCGGCCGTTCGCCTTTCAGCCACAGCGGCAGTTGCCAGAAGGTTTCGCGTGCCAGATAGTCCCCGTGGGCCAGGCTAAACAGCGCCTGCGCCTGGGGGGCATCCTGCCAGGTCGCCCAGGGCAGGGTAATGCCGGTCAGCGCGGGTGCGGCAACAAACAGCTGATCCAGGGCTTCGACCAGCCAGCCGTCCGGGAGCCCATTCAGACGCTCCAGCACCGCGCTGCCGTCGAGACCCAACGTCAGCGGCAGCGCGCGATCCGTTGCGGTGCAGCGAAAGCCGTAGCCGGAATGGACGATATTCGCGATTGCCATTACGCCTTCTCCTTGTAAAACGGGTTGCTAAAGTCGAAATAGATCACCGCCGGATCGGCGATGGTGTTTTCATTGCGATCGTGCAGGTAGCAGAAGAAGTTGCCTTTGCAATTCCAGGTCGGGCTGTCGAGCACGTAGTCGAGGCATCGGGTCTGCTTCGCCGTGCGGCGCAGTTCGGCCAGCGCGTCGCGCACGCGTGACATCAGGTTCTCCTCGCTGTCGAAACCGGCGGCGGCGAGGGCGGCGGTGACGGCAAGGGTAGAGTTCAGCAGCAGGTAATAAGGGAAGTAGCGCAGCAGCTGGCTCTCACCGAAGCGGTTTTCCACCTCCGTTTCGCCCGCTGAATTCAGCCAGGCGTCGGCCCCTTCGGTCCACGCGCTGCCCTGGCAGTCGCGGTAGATCAGCCCGACGGGGAAATCCTGCTGCATCTCAACGAGGATATTTTGCTGGTGCGCCAGCAGGACCAGACCGTAGTCCGCCTCGGCGCTGAACAGCGGGAGCAACACGCGGTCGCAATAGGCGTCCAGCCAGCAGCGGGCGGCCCGGGCGAGCGGTAAATCCAGACGCTGGCTCAGACGGCGCACCGCGGAAGCCAGCAGGCTGTCGCCGCCGTCCGGCGCGGCCTGGGTCAGGCTCACCAGCACGTTGGTCTGGGTGTCTGGCGTATCGAACAGCAGATTGACGCGCAGGGCCATCAGGCTCTCTTCCTGAATAACGCCGCTTTCGTCACGCAGCCCCGCCCAGCCGTCCTCCTGCATCACGCGCATGGTTGGGTAGCGAGCCTGTAAATCTTGCCAGCGTTCCGTTTTCGCCAGGCGCGCCAGGCGCATTCCGCGCTTAACCTCTTTGACCGACAGCGTGCGCACGGAGTTGGTCAGGCGCACGCTGAGGGAGAACTTAATCATGTCGCTGTTGGTTTCGCTGTACAGCGAGCGGGAGGAGCTGGTAGGCAGCCACTGCGCGCCCGCTTCGCCCAGATCCTGCAATGAACCGTTTTCCGCCAGACGCTGGCACCAGTCCTGCTCCAGCAGATAGTCGGCCTGCCATGGATGCATCGGCAGCAGCCAGCGGGTGTCGGTGAAGTGGCCGAGCAGCTCAGGCGCGCTCTGGGCCGCGAAGCGCAGCAGACGCTCGCGCAGGGAGACGTTCAGGCTGTCGCCGGCAACGAGCGTGCTCTCAACGGCAAACCAGCGCAGCGGGAAGCGGGAGGCGAAATCGGGCAGATAGCGACGCGCCTCGGTTTCGTTGAACGGCTCGTGCGACTTCGGTGCAGGGTGAAACGCGTGGCCGACCAGCAGCGCCTGTTCCGCGTCGGCAAACGTCAGCGGCTTATCGCGCAGGTTTGCCCAGCTGTGGCGCAGATCGATCGCCTGCCAGGTGTGCGCATGGCTTTCGAGAACGCGCTGCTTAAAACGCGCCAGCGTATCGGCATCCAGCGAGCCTTTAACTGATGGTTTTTCAAGAATTAAATCAACCAGTTGGTCAAATGTGACGGCGTCACCGTCATCACTGTTGCTCTGAATAAGCGTTGCCGGGAAACGGTACTGATGATGCTGGGTGGGAGAGAAATAGCGTACCGGAACCCGAAGCGCCTGGGTTTGGGACAGCGGGATATGAATGTTCGGTAACGCATCCGCAGCGGTAGCGGGGAGATAGCGCCAGTCCTTCGTTTCGCGCAACAGGGCGTTTAAAAAACACTGGGCTGCAACGTCTGTACCGGCAGAGCGGGGCAGAGCACGCATAGGTGTACCTCATTCCATGATTGATAATAATTCTCGTTATGATATTCATTCTGTTTACAGTCGCAACCATTTTTGCAATATTTGTTTTCATAAACTTCATGATTTCCACACATTTGTTGACACTATGTTCACATTCTCATGCGCGCTGACTCAGAAACATTGACCGAAAACGTCACCTCAAAAGCCAACTGGCCCCTGGCGTTATGTGCGGGTTTATTAGGTATCGGGCAAAACGGCCTGCTGGTGATGCTCCCGCAGTTGGTGACCCTGACCGGGCTGTCGCTTTCGGTCTGGGCCGGTCTGCTGATGTTCGGATCCATGCTCTTTTTACCGGCCTCGCCCTGGTGGGGACGCCAGAGCGAGCGGCGGGGATGTAAGGCCGTGATGCTGGCCTCGCTGAGCGGCTATCTGGCCAGTTTCGCCGTCATGGCGCTGGTGGTCTGGGCGATGGCGGCCGGAAGGCTGGATACCGTCTGGGGACTGGCGGGACTGATTCTTTCGCGTCTGCTTTACGGACTGACTGTGTCGGGGCTGGTGCCTGCGGCCCAGACGTGGGCTATTCAGCGTGCGGGGCTGGAGAAAAGAATGGCGGCGCTGGCGACGATAAGCTCCGGCCTCAGCTGCGGACGTTTGCTCGGCCCGCCGCTGGCGGCGCTGATGCTCAGCGTCAGCCCGGTGGCGCCGCTCTGGCTGATGGCGATCGCGCCGTTAATCGCGCTGCTGCTGGTGCTTCGCGAAGCCGCAGACCCGCCGCTGCCGCCGGTGGCGCACCAGGCGACCCGCCTGCAGGCCTCGATGCTGCCGTTCCTGCTGCTGGCGCTGCTGCTGGCGGCGCTGGTGAGCCTGATGCAGCTTGGCCTGTCACCGCATCTTAGCCCCCTGCTGGAGGGCAACGCCCGGGAGATCAGCCATCATGTTGCGCTTCTGCTGAGCCTGGCCGCGCTGGCCACGCTCGCGGCGCAGTTTCTGGTGGTCCGCCCGCAGCATTTCACCCCGGTGACGTTGCTCTGCATCGCGGCGGTGCTGATGGTGGCCGGGCTTGGGCTGATGACCGTCGCGAGTTTAACGCTGTTCTACGTGGGGATTGTTATCACTTCACTCGGGGCGGCGATGGCCACGCCGGGCTACCAGCTTCTGCTGAACGACAGGCTGACCACCGGGAAAGGGGCGGGCGTCATCGCCACCAGCCACACGTTAGGCTACGGCGTCAGCGCGCTGCTGGTGCCCGTGGTGACGCGCTTTTACGGCGAGCAGTCTTTGACGGTGGCCGCGTGGGGAATGGCAGTGCTGTTTTTAGCGTTGAGCATAGGGGTACGCTCAACCGAGCGGACCCCTTCTGAAAAGCCTTAATGGATCTGGCGGGAGGAATGGCCGCCAGACTCCTCATTTTGCCGCAGACGCTGGAGCGGATCCTGCTGATAAAACTGGCAGAAACGCTGCCACAGCGCCGGGAAACGGGGCGCGAAGAGCTCGGGCGCGCTAAAGAAATATTCCGACAGCACCGCAAAGCACTCGGCCGGGTCGGTTGCCGCATAGGCGTCAATGCTGGCCGCGCTTTCGCCCACCAGGTCTATTTCATCCTGGATGTTATCCATCGCCGCGTGCAGATCGTGCTCCCAGCCCGCCACCTCGCGAAGCGGGATCAGCGGTACTCCGCTGGCGCGATCGCCGTTGCGGGTATCGAGCTTATGCGCCACTTCATGGATAACCAGATTAAAACCGGACGCATCGAACGAGTCCTGAATGTCGAGCCAGTTCAGGATAATCGGCCCCTGCTGCCAGCTTTGTCCGGACTGCACCACGCGCTGGTTGTGCACCAGCCCGATATCGTCCTGCCATTCGTCATCCACCACGAACGGCGCGGGATAGATAAGCACCTCGTGGAAACCGTCCAGCCACTCAATGCCGAGCTCAAGCACCGGCAGACAGAAAAGCAGGGCGATGCGCGCGTTTTTCAGGGGATCGAGTTCGAAACCCTGCAGTGGAACCAGACGTTTTTGCTGTAAAAAACGATCCGCCAGCTGAACCAGTTTCGCTTGTTCATCCGGCTTAAGATTAGCCAGAACAAGGATCGTCAGCGCGTCATCCCATGGCAGCGCCATATCCCGGCCAGCTTCATTCGTTTTCCAGGGCCACTTTATCATCGCTTTGCTCGCAAACTCGTCACTTGAACAAAAATGGGAAAGTCAGGTTTGGTTAAGATGCCAGAAAATCGCTCACTGCGACAATTCCAGCCTGAATAAACTATCATTCGTACGTAGCGGTGGGTAGCGGTTTACGGGCATCACCTTCATTTTGTGAAGTCTGTCGTAGCCTTAACCCACAGGTTCAGTGAAGAAATCAGTACGGTATTGAAAAGATGAGCGATTTCAAAGGTAACAAGCAGAGCCTGCCCAGCCGTGCGTGCGCGCACTGCCAGCTGCCCATGACGTGGCGCAAGAAATGGGCGAAATGCTGGGATGAGGTCAAATACTGTTCCGAGCGCTGTCGCAGGAGCCACCGTTGACCGAACTGCGCCTGATCCTCGGCGATCAGCTTAATCCGCACCACAGCTGGTTTGATGCCTGCAATCCAAATGTCATTTACGTGATGCTGGAGCTGCGGGCAGAAACCGCGTACGTGCTTCATCACGCTCAGAAAGTGATCGCCATTTTTGCGGCCATGCGCGCGTTTGCCACTGCGTTAAAGGAGAAGGGGCATCGGGTGAGGTATGTCCGGCTCTCTGACGGCTCAAACCGCGGCGCGCTGGAAGACAATCTCAACGCGCTGGTCGCGCATTACGGCGCCGACAGGGTGATATGGCAGGAGCCCGACGAATGGCGCCTGGATACGCAGCTGCAGGGGTGGGCGAAAGCGGCGTCCGTCGAAACGGCCTGCGTCAGCAGCGAGCATTTCTTCACTACCCGTGAACAGGTGAGCGCGTTCTTTGCGACGCGCAAAAGCTGGCGAATGGAGTACTTTTACCGGGAAATGCGTCGTCAGCATGGCGTACTGTTAACCTCAGAAGGCGAGCCGGAAGGGGGGAAATGGAATTATGATGCCGAAAACCGCAAACGCTGGTCCGGCGAGCCGCCCGCACCGGAGGATTCGCGTCCGCGCCACGATTATTCAGCCTTATGGGCGGAGATCCAGCGCTGCGGCGTAAAGACCTTCGGCGAACCGCAGGCCGGGAATTTTCGCTGGCCGCTCAACCGTTCGGAAGCCAAAGCCAGGCTGGATGAATTTATCGCTCACGTGCTCCCCCAGTTCGGCGCCTGGCAGGACGCGATGCACGCTGAGGAACCTTTTCTGTTTCACTCGTTAATTTCATTCGCGCTGAATACCAAAATGCTTAATCCGCGGGAAGTGGTAGCTGCCGCCCAGCAGGCATGGCGTTCGGGCCATGCGCCGCTGCCTGCCGTTGAAGGGTTTATCCGACAAATTCTCGGCTGGCGGGAATACGTGCGTGGGATCTACTGGTCGCAGATGCCGGGCTATCGGGAGCTGAATGCCTTAGACCAGCACGCCCCGCTGCCGGACTGGTTCTGGACCGGCAAGACGCAGATGCGCTGCCTGGCGCATGCCGTTGGACAGTCGCTCACCGAGGCTTACGCCCACCATATCCAGCGCCTGATGGTCATCGGGAACTTTAGCCTGCTCAGCGGCCTGTCGCCGCAGGCGGTTCATGAATGGTATCTGGGGGTCTACATTGATGCCTTTGAATGGGTAGAGCTGCCCAATACCCTCGGGATGAGCCAGTTTGGCGATGGCGGATTGCTGGCCAGTAAGCCCTACGTTTCGAGCGCGTCGTACATTCACAAGATGAGTAATTACTGTCAGGGGTGCCGGTATCAGCACACCCAGCGTACCGGAGAGCTGGCGTGCCCCTTCAATGCCCTTTACTGGGATTTCTTTGCGCGCAACCAGGCGCGTCTGGGTAACAATCCCCGCCTGGGCATCGTCTTTAAACAGCTTGCGGACATGAAGGAAGAGGAGCGGCAGGCCATTGCCGATCGCGCCGGGTATGTTCGCCTGCATCTCAACGAGCTCTGACGTATTTCAACACCGCGCCGGTTGCGGTGGGTCAATAAGACGCTATTATTTTTGACTTTGCTGCGTATTCCCCGACAGGACATCCAGACGCTATGCCCGTGAATTTTGACCTTAACGATCTTTATGCTTTCAGAGCGTTAGTGGAATACGGTAACTTCCGTGTCGCTGCTGAATCTATCTGCTTATCCCAGTCGGCGCTGAGCCGCAGGATTGAAAAGCTGGAAGCCGCGCTGGGAAACCGGCTGTTTGACCGTACCACCCGCCGCGTGGCCCTGACGCTATACGGGCAAAACTTTGCTGAACGCTCCGCGCAGCTGCTCGACAACGTTGAGTCAATGCTGGCGGATGTCGATAAGGTCAGCGAAGAGCGGACGGGGCTGATCACGGTTGCCACGGTACCGTCCGCGGCCTGTTACTTTATGCCCGATGTGATCCGTCGTTTTCAGTCTCGCTATCCGCGCGTTCGCATTAAGCTCATCGACAGCAGCGCGGGGAATGTGATTGACGCCGTGGCCCGAAGCCAGGCGGATTTTGGTATCAGCTTCGCAGGAAACCTGCCGTCTGACATCGAATTTTTCCCGCTGGTGGAGGATGTCTATGTTGCGGCGTGCCGAAAGGATCACCCGCTGGCGCAGAAGAGTCATCTGACGTGGCAGGCCTTTTACCAGCAGGATTATATCTCCCTCGATAAAACGTCAGGTAACCGTAACCTGCTCGATCGGATGCTGGGGGATATCGTTCCCGAACGCCCCAGCGTCTGCGAAACGCGCCACGTTACCACGATGCTCGGTATGGTAGAGGCGGGGATCGGCATTGCTGCCGTTCCCGCCATGTCAATGCCGACGTCAGAGCACACGCTGCTGACGCATCTGCCGCTGGTGGCGCCGGAAGTGAAACGCACCGTGGGGCTTATCCGGCGTCGGGGGCGCATCCAGTCCTATATTGCGGCTGAACTGGAAAAACAGATCACCGAGCAGTATCGCCGGACGTAACGGGGATCATTCCCGTCTTCTGGATGACGTCCCTGGAGGGCGGTGAGGCGAGATAGGTTAGCAGCGCTTTCCCCTCCGCGGGATATTCTGCGTGACGGGTGACCGCACCCGCGAAGCGCGTGATGTACTGCAGATTATCCGGGATTTTCCCGATAAAGGTGACGCCCTGAACCGGCAGCAGCTCGCTCACCTGCTGGAAACCGACGGTGTATTTTCCTTTCGCCACTTCTGAGGCGACCGGGATACGCTCGACCATTGTCGCTTTATCCGCCACTTCCTTTTCAATCCCTAGCTTTTTGAACAACGTCTGGCTGACGTACCTGCCGCTGGCGCTGTCAGAGTAGGCGATGGAGCTGGCCTGCAGCAGCGTTTTACGCAGAGCCGCCTCGCTGCTGATATCAGGGACATCCGCCCCTTTTTTTACCACCATGCCAACGGGGGAGTCCGCGAGTTCCGTTCGCGAACCCGGCTGGGTCTGGCCGGCTTTTTCGAGCTTCTCCAGCGCATCGCCCACCATAATCACCACGTCGGCTTTCTCGCCGCGCGCCAGTCGGTTTGGGATCGCCTGCGGCGTAGCGCCCATTGAGGGTCCGGGGATAATCACGATTTTATCCCCGGTCCGGCGTTCATAGTCCGGGGCCAGCTTTTCCAGGGCGGCCTTGAAGCCGCCTGAAATCATGACCTTCACGTCCTGGGCACAGGCATTAACGCTCAGAAGCGCCAGCACCAGCGCGCTGGCGGTAAAGCGATAGGTGCGTTTCATACTGCCCCCTGTGACTTGACGGTGTTTTGCAGCGATACCGCGCGGCGGCGGTAGAGGTAGAGCGTGGCCAGCAGGGCGCACACGGCAGCGAAACTCATCCAGTAGCCAGGCGAGGCTTTGTCACCGGTGTATTCAATCAGCGCGGTGGACATGACCGGGGTAAAGCCGCCAAAGACCGCCGTTGCCAGGCTGTAAGCCAGAGAGAACCCCGCCACGCGCACTTCAGCAGGCATAATCTCCGTCAGGGCCGGGATCATCGCGCCGTTGTACAGGCCGTAGAGGAAGGAGAGCCACAGCAGCACGATCAGCATCATGGAGAAGCTGGGCGCGCTCGCCAGCAGCGTCAGGGCAGGGTAGCTGGTCGCCAGCGCAAGCAGGGCCATGGCAATCAGCACCGGCTTGCGCCCGAAGCGATCCGACAGCGCGCCGCCCACCGGCAGCCAGATGAAGTTAGAAATCGCCACCAGGAGCGTGACCAGCAGACTGTCCGAGGCGCTGAGCATCAGCACCTTTTTGCCAAAGGTGGGGGCGTAGACGGTGATCAGGTAGAACGCGGTGGTGGTCATCGCCACCATCAGCATGCCTGCGACCACCACCTGCCAGTTGCCGAGCAGCGTTTTAAAGACCTGACGCATCTCCAGATGCTGGCGGCGCGCGCTGAACTCTTCCGTCTCCTCCAGCTTGCGGCGCAGGAAAAAGATAAACGGCACGATTAAGCAGCCGAACAGGAACGGGATGCGCCAGCCCCATTCGCGAATGGCGCTCTCCTCCATCAGGGCATTCAGGGCAAAGCCCATCGCCGCGGCGACCATAATGGCGACCTGCTGGCTGCCGGACTGCCAGCTGGTGTAAAACCCTTTGCGCCCCGGCGTGGCGATTTCAGCCAGATAAACCGAGACGCCTCCAAGCTCCGCACCGGCGGAAAAGCCCTGCAGCAGACGGCCCGTCAGCACCAGCAGCGGCGCCCACAGACCGATGCTTTGATAAGAGGGGATAAGCACGATCAGGAACGTCCCCGCCGCCATGATGGAAAGCGTGACGATTAGCCCCTTTCTGCGCCCCACCTTGTCGATATATGCGCCAAGCACGATGGCGCCTATTGGACGCATCAAAAAGCCCGCGCCGAAGACGGCGAAGGTCATCATCAGCGACGCAAATTCACTGCTTGCCGGGAAGAACGTGTGGGCGATGTAGGTGGCATAGAAGCCGAAAAGAAAGAAATCGAACTGCTCAAGAAAGTTGCCGGACGTCACGCGAAGTATGGCGCCCGCTTTCGAGCGTACGGTTGCAGGTGAGGTTGAGGAAAACATGGTTATCTCCAGTTTATTGTTGACGTTTTACGCGTCTGTTTTTGAAAACTGGATCAGGATGAGGAAATAGATAAGCGCAAATGCCGCATCGGCTGATGCACTTTTTGCATGAATAGCCTTCGCGGGATAAATACAATTAATGACAACAATAACTTAACAATTAATTGATTTTTTATTCACCACGTTTTGCTAAGTGGCTGATATCACGGTTTTGTGACATGACGCAGGCGCATGTCTTTCTGCGACTGCCGGGCAGCGTTGCGCCACCCGGACTGTCTCAACCTAGCGCTGTGAACAACCCGCGCACTGTTTGTTCTGGATCTGCTGGAAGAAATCGTTGCCTTTGTCATCCACCAGGATAAACGCCGGGAAGTTCTCGACTTCAATTTTCCAGATGGCTTCCATTCCCAGCTCCGGATATGCGACGCATTCCAGGCTCTTAATGCTGTTTTGCGCCAGCACCGCCGCCGGGCCGCCAATGCTGCCCAGGTAGAAGCCGCCGTGCTTATGGCAGGCGTCGGTTACCTGCTGGCTGCGGTTGCCTTTCGCCAGCATGATCATGCTCGCGCCGTGGGATTGCAGTAAGTCCACATACGAGTCCATACGGCCAGCCGTGGTCGGGCCGAGTGAGCCGGACGCGTAGCCTTCCGGCGTTTTGGCCGGGCCTGCGTAGTAAATCGGATGATCTTTAACGTACTGCGGCAGTTCTTCACCGTTGTCGAGCAGCTCTTTCAGCTTCGCGTGGGCAATATCGCGCGCCACGATGATGGTCCCGTTCAGCGACAGGCGGGTAGAGACCGGGTGCGCGGAAAGCTGCGCCAGGATCTCGTTCATCGGCTTGTCAAGATTGATGCTCACCACGTCGCCTTCGCCCTGCTGGCGCAGTGATTCAGGAATATACTGGCCCGGGTTGTGTTCCAGCTTCTCAATCCAGATCCCGTCGCGGTTGATCTTCGCTTTAATGTTGCGGTCTGCGGAGCAGGAGACGCCCATGCCGATTGGGCAGGAGGCGCCGTGGCGCGGCAGGCGGATCACGCGGATATCGTGGGCGAAGTATTTACCGCCGAACTGCGCGCCGAGGCCGAGGTTCTGCGCTTCCTGGAGCAGTTCCTGTTCGAGCTGAACGTCGCGGAACGCCTGGCCGTGTTCATTACCTTCCGTCGGCAGCGCGTCGTAGTAGCGCGTGGAAGCCAGCTTCACGGTTTTCAGCGTGGCTTCCGCTGACGTACCGCCAATCACAAACGCGATATGGTAAGGCGGGCAGGCCGCAGTGCCCAGGGTGCGCATCTTCTCAACCAGGTAGTTTTTCAGCTTCGCCGGGGTGATCAGCGCTTTGGTTTCCTGATAGAGGTAGGTTTTGTTGGCAGAACCGCCGCCTTTTGCCATGCACAGGAATTTGTATTCGTCCCCGTCCACGCTGTAGAGATCGATCTGCGCGGGCAGGTTGGTGCCGGTATTCACCTCTTTATACATGTCCAGCGCCGCATTCTGCGAGTAGCGCAGGTTATCTTCAATGTAGGTGTTATACACGCCCTGGCTCAGCGCCGCTTCGTCACCGCCGCCGGTCCAGACGCGCTGGCCTTTTTTGCCCATGATGATCGCGGTGCCGGTATCCTGGCAGGTTGGCAGAACGCCTTTTGCGGCAATTTCAGAGTTACGCAGGAACTGCAGGGCAACGTATTTGTCGTTCTGGCTGGCTTCCGGGTCGTTGAGAATGGCGGCAACCTGCTTCTGATGGGAAGGACGCAGCATAAACGCGGCATCATGGAAGGCCTGCTGCGCCAGCAGGGTCAGGGCTTCCGGCTCCACTTTCAGCACTTCCTGACCGTCGAATTCGGCAACGGAGACGTGCTCTTTGGTCAGCAGGTAGTATTCGGTGTCGTCATGGGAAAGAGGGAAGGGGTTCTGATAAAAAAACGGTTTATTCGACATAGTATTGCTCCACAAAAATAAAACCGCCGGAGGAAACGTCCGGCGGTCAGGAATCAGAACATCATGGACATCCACGGATAACCAATCAGCAGCAGGGCCGCCAGGAAGATAGCACCGAAGATGGTGCCGAGGCGCCAGTAGTCTTTGGTTGGCAGGTAGCCGCTACCGTAGTAAATCGGGCTTGGGCCAGTACCGTATGGGGTGATGATCCCCATCACGCCCAGCGAAGTCACCATCAGCAGAACGAACACTTCCATATTCATGCCAGGGATGGTGGAGGCGATGGTCAGCATCGCTGGCAGCAGCGCCGTGGTGTGCGCTGTGGTGCTGGCAAACAGGTAGTGCAGCAGGTAGAACGCCAGCAGCAGAACGATGGTCGCCACGCCCGGAGAGATACCGCTCATCAGCAGACCGCCTTCTTTACCTAACCAGCTGATAAAGCCGGTAGAGGAGAGGCCATCCGCCAGTGCCACCAGGGTAGCGAACCAGACGAAGGTGTTCCATGCGGCCTTGTTACCTGTGATATCGTTCCACTCCAGCACGCCGGTCCACAGCATCAGACCGACGATGAGCAGGGCCGCCATGGCAGGCTCAATCCACGCGGCGGCGAAGATCCACATCAGCAGAGCACAGCAAACGAACACCAGCAGCAGAATTTCGTTGCGGGACAGTTTGCCGAGTTTTTCCAGCTCGCGGGTCGCCCACAGCGGCACTTCGTTATTCACTTTGACTTCTGGCGGGTAGAACCAGTAGGCCAGCAGCGGCATGGTCAGAATCAGCAGGGTACCCAGCGGCAGGAAGGCGAGGAACCAGGTGCCCCAGGAGATATCAATCCCAACCGTACTTTTCACCAGCGCCAGGGCCAGCAGGTTTGGCGCGAGGGCGGAGAGGAACATTGAGCTGGTGATACAGGCGGCGGTGATCGCCACCCACATCAGGTATGAACCAATCTTACGCGCGCTTGGGTCATTCGGTTTTGAACCGTACAGCGGCGGCAGGTTAGCGATAATCGGGTAGATGGTCCCGCCGCTGCGCGCGGTGTTGGACGGGGTGAACGGTGCCAGCAGCAGGTCCGCAAACGTAATGGCGTAACCGAGCGTCAGGCTGCGACGGCCGAGGTACTTCACCAGAATGAGCGCCAGACGGCGGCCGAAGCGGGTTTTGTCATAGCCTGCGGCGAACATAAAGGCACCGAAAATCAGCCAGACGGTAGAGTTACCAAACCCGCTCACCGCCCATTTAAAGGAGGCGCCCGCCAGTTTGAATTTCGGGTCAGCCAGCTGATCGGGGCTGAACAGCACCCACTGGCTGCACAGGGCGATGGCGACCACGCCGGTCAGGCCGATCACCGCACCCGGCAGCGGTTCGAAGATCAGACCGACGATCACGCCGACAAAGATGGCGAAGTAGTGCCATGCGTAAGGCGGCAAGCCTTCAGGAACGGGAACAAACAGCAGCAGTACGGCGACGATGACGGGTAGCGCCATCATCAGCAATCGTTTTGCGTTTCCATTTGATGCCTGGTTCGCCACAGGGGGCGTTACAGCAGTTTTTGTATTCATAGTTTCA